>ENA-ORNF01000776-ORNF01000776.1-human-gut-metagenome-genome-assembly--contig:-NODE-776-length-31094-cov-13.490770_pt1 | contig 31094 bp, 22 predicted proteins | sample MGYA00242110_ERZ509012 | MGnify/ENA primary metagenome ERZ509012 (study PRJEB26280, sample SAMEA2338714) | human gut metagenome | biome: human gut; feature: human-associated habitat; material: faeces...
TATCGGCGCTGCAGTCGAACTGGCGCGTCTCGGCTACAAGTTCGAAAAACTATAATTGCTTCCAAACCACGTTTTCAATATATACATCAACAATTATGGCAAAGAATTTCGGAACGACATGGTGGGGAAACCGCTGGTTACAGTCATTGACACATATTGACTATGAAAACAGAATCCCGAGAGGAGCATCTTATGCCCGGTCAGGAGCTGTTAGCGAGGTAAAAGTAACCGGAAACGTCATAAAGGCGAAGGTTCACGGAAGGCGTATCAGACCGTATTCGGTGACACTTATTATACCGCCATTCTTTCCTGAAGACATTGAACGCCTTATCGATGGAATTATAGCACGTCCAGAAATAGTATCCAAAATGCTTAAACACGAGCTTGATCCGGCAGTTCTTGACATTGCGTCGGAATGTGGACTGAAGATATTTCCTGAAAAATGGACGGACTTCAAGATGCAGTGCAACTGTCCGGACTGGGCTGTACCTTGCAAGCATATTGCTGCGGTTATATACATGATGAGCCGCGAGATAGACAACAATCCGTTTGTAGTATTCCAGATCCATAATGTCGATTTGCTGGCGGAACTGAAAGCGCGCGGCGTGGAAGTGGATGCCGCAGCAAAAATGTCAGAAGTTCCTTTGCTTAAGAACATAGTGGAACACAGGGCAGCGAAAGACTTGTCAACCACTCCCCCACAGTTCCACAGAGTAAACTTCTCCGGACTCTCAGACAGGCTTGAAGTCCTGCTGATGCTTCTTCCTCAGAATCCGACATTCGATGTCACCGGCGATTTCAAAGAAAAATACTCCAATCACATTCGTCGTTTTCAGCAGTACGCGCGTAAGTTCCTAGAAGGAAAGATAGCTGTCGAAAGGCTGTTCAATGCAAATGAAATCAATGAAGATGTTCGTCGGATAACCGAGGATGCAGAGTTCACGCTTGATATGGATTTCTGCCTGAACTGGACGTTGCAGTCGCCGGACAATAACTTGTATGACAATGATTTATTGGCCGAGGTAGCCAGAATCAATCCGGATTTTCTGCCGGATTATTCACCGAGCACGATAGCCCTTCATCAAGGCATATTGACGTCAATCCATCTTTTGGCCAACGGCGACATTGAGCCGCAGACAGTAAAACTGGAGAACAAACTTTTTGCTGTCCGATGGCTGCCTTGCAAGATCGACCCTGAAGTGGGCAATGTGCTCTCAAGTCTTGACAGCCTGATTCCTGACAAAATGATTCGTGTCAATTTCGGGAAAAGAAACAGATATGTATTGAGCAAAGCGGATATATTGGTATCGTTCCTGTTGGGCAAGATGATACCGGAGATTTCGCTGACTTCCCGCACAACATTGACTGGACTATTCTTCGACAATCAGCAGATTGGCTTCGTGCAACCGGGTGAAACCGAAATTCCTGGAAGCATTTGCGCCTGGTTGTCATCCTATAATATACGTCGCTCACGTTACACTCCGGTCCTTATTATCGATGAAGTCAGCGACTTGCTTCTGGGTGACATGTTCGAAATGAACATAGCGGTAGATAACATAGATGAGAACAACTTCGATTCTGTTCCCCTGTCCCTAGTCCTGACAGATGAAAAATATGCGGCATCACGATTGGCAACACTCAAGATGCTTGCCGATTTGGCCGTGATTATTCCGGATGTGAGCGGATATGTGTCAGATAAAGGGGCAATGCCGTTGCGCTATGGAATGGAGCAGTTGGGACCACTGCTTATAAATATAATCCCGGCAGTCCGCCTGCTTGGAGTCAAGGTCTTGATGCCTAAATCATTGGAGACGCTTGTAAGACCGAAACCGACATTGAGAATAAAGAAGAAAAACCAGATTTCTGTCACTTCTTTGAAACTTTCAGACCTGTTCGACTTTGAATGGGAAGTCGCTCTTGGCGATGATGTGGTGTCTATGGAAGTATTCCGCAAATTATTGGGCAATGCCGGAAAACTTCTGAAATTCAAAGGCACATATGTCTATATGGATTTTCTCGATTTGGAGAGAGTGAACAATGCACTTTCAGAGACGGAAAATGTGACTTCCGGCCAATTGCTTCAAACGGCATTGCTCGGAAGCTACAAATCTGCACCGGTCACGATTACCGATGAAGCACGCGCTCTCATCAGATTCTTTACTGACGAACGGGAAATACAAGTTCCAAGTGGAATAAATGCGGAATTAAGGCCATATCAGAAACGTGGATATTCATGGCTTTACAGGAATATGCGAATTGGTTTCGGCTCTATTCTGGCAGACGATATGGGATTGGGTAAGACCTTGCAGACCATAACATTGATTCAGAAACTCAAGGAAGACGGCCAATTGAAAGAGAAGGGTATTTTGATTGTGGTTCCTACCGGTCTTCTGTCAAATTGGCAGTCTGAAATCACTCGTTTCGCACCGGATTTGACCTCATTCATCTATCATGGAACGGCTCGCGAAATGCCTAAACATATGCCGGATGTGTTGCTTACATCCTATGGCGTACTCCGTTCTGACACTAAAATCTTTGCCAAGAAACAATGGTCGGTTATGGTCATTGATGAAGCCCAGAATATCAAAAATCCATCTACGGCCCAATGCAAGTCCGTCAAGTCCATCCAGGCCGATACACATATAGCATTGAGCGGAACACCGGTAGAGAACCGTATGAGCGAGTTTTGGAGCATAATGGATTTTGCCAACAACGGCTATCTCGGAAGTCTCAAATCATTCGGCGAAGAATATGCCAAGCCGATACAAGTGTTCAATGACGAGAACTGCGCAGCCAGATTCCGAAAGGTGACGGCGCCATTTATGATTCGGAGAATGAAGACAGATAAAAACATTATCAATGATTTGCCGGATAAGATTGTGCTTGACGAATACTCATCGCTTACAGCGAATCAAGCAGCTCTGTATCACAAGACTATCGAAGCTGCAATGGCTGAAATCGAAGAGAAGGATACATCTGACAACAAGTCGCTGTTTGAGCGCCAAGGCCTGATATTGCAGATGATATTGGCATTGAAACAAATATGCAATCATCCTGCACAATATCTGAAGAACGGGGATTTGCGTCCGGAACTTTCAGGAAAAGTGGAGATGTTGTTGGACAGGATTGAAGCTATCGTCGATGCTGGCGAAAAGGTTCTGGTTTTCACCCAGTTCCGTGAAATGGGTGATATGATAGTGAAGTTTGCTGCTCAGCGGCTTGGTACTGCTCCGCTGTTTTATCACGGAGGTTGCTCTGTCAAGCAGCGTAATGATATGGTTTCAATGTTTCAGAACGGCAGGGAACACAAGGTCTTTGTCCTTTCGCTCAAAGCTGCCGGAACCGGACTAAATCTTACTGCGGCTTCACATGTAATCCACTTTGACCTGTGGTGGAATCCTGCTGTGGAAGCACAGGCGACAGATAGAGCATATCGTATCGGCCAAGACAAGAATGTTATTGTGCATCGTTTCATAACGAAGGATACTTTCGAGGAAAAGATCAATGGAATGATACAGCGGAAAAAGCACCTCGCAGAGATGACAGTAGCCACCGGCGAAAACTGGATAGGAAAACTCAGCAACAAGGAACTTTACGAAATTTTCGGATAATTACGCATTGAGCTTATAGCCTTCTAACGAGTGACGACCCTCAAATTCGCACTAACGTTCAGCAAGTCTGACAACTTGCGAAACTTGAATAATAAAAAACCATGTGGTGCCGGGGAACTGCGCTCCGATCGGAATCTCCATCGAGCCGAGAATATGAAAGGCAGTAAACACGAAGCCCTCTGCGTCAGGTTTCTGCGGCGCGGTGTTCTGGAAGAAGGCCGCGCGTACAAACCTTGAAGGCGGGGTGAAATCCCCCGGGAGACCAATCATCGCGCTTCCGCCGCCGAAAGATGACAGGGACATATTTCCAATCGCATGTGGCTCGGTACGGCCAGAATGATGGCGGTAAGAATCGATAAATGATTCATAAATCATGTGGTTAAAATATGTGTAAATACCAGAGCGCTAACCTGGTATATTCCAGTAGGTTCATGAGAAGAACGGCCCGCAATTGCGAGCCGTTCTTCCCATATTCATTGAAAAAATTCTTTCTGACAAACCAAATTACTCAATTGCGACTGTCGCCTTCGTATAGACCCTTCCGCTGCGGATGCTGAGTGACCACGTGCCTGTCTCATATGACATCGGGGCGTTTGTCAATGTTAATGTCAATGTCTTACCTTTGGTGGAGCAGGCCAGAGGTGTCTTGTCATTGATAATAACCTCAATGTCCTCCGAAGGCAACTTTACGCTGATTGAATTGGACTTATGGCTGACCAGATCGAAGGCTAGCGTTCCGAGGTCGCTGTCCATTTCCGGCATCTGCCCGCGTTCCAGAGGGCTGCCCAGCAGGAAATAGACATTGGCCCCGACATTCTTTCCGTCAGTCTGAATCCATGAATCGACATATACCCTGTACATGAGCGCATCCTCACGGATTGCCTTTTTTCTAGACGGGAATTCCTTGACGTTGTCTGAATCGCAGATGACGTAGCCGTGTCCGGGTATCACAGCGACTTCAGGCGCCATGTTAGTGAAATCCGGCAGACCGATGTCCCCTATTCCGTTCTTCTTCCCGCAGTCGAGAATCGGCAGATTATTGCTCTTGAAGTTTCCGGAAGATGTCATATAGACATTGGAATTGCCCAATGTGGTGCCTCCGTTGTCCTCATCCATCATCTTTATCATTGACGTTCCCTCTGGAAACCGTTCAATCTTGTCTGATTTTCCGCATGACGACATTGTCATCGCGATGACGGAGCCGACGATCGCTCCGAATAATTTATGGTTCTTCATCATGTCATTTTGTTAATGAGTGGCAAATGTATGATTTTTTCATTTATTGAGAATAAATTTTTTTCGTAATATGTTAAATTTGCTCCGAATTTGCTTTCTGACATGATGCATGAAAATATGATACACGTAAAAAAGTTCGTATTGGTTCCGATGATCTCGGGACTCCTGATTTCATTGATGTCATTTGCCCCGGCCCGACATCATCATCGTTCATCTGAAGTCCAGGACTCTTCTGAAGTGACTGTCCAGGATGACAGCATTCTCCCGGTTATAGCTTGGTTCAGCAAGCGGGACACCATGACCTACTGGATACATGACAACCAATGGGAGGTCAACGGGAAAGACACGGTGATGACACTCGGCGCCGCTGCCAAAGTGATACTTACGGTTACGGATTCCACCAGGAAAGGGTATGACATGGAATATACTTTCCTTGAATTCGTTTCCGACGACCAAATCAAATCGGAGGCCCAGAATCTTATCGGACAGGTAATGGATATTCTCAATGATGCCACAGTGGGCACGACTATAAGATTCCGTACCGACCAGTGCGGCAAGATTGTCAAATACTACAATCTCAAGGATATCAGGAAACAGGCGAAAGAAGTCCTGACGAAGGCGATCAGTAAAATGCCATATGCGGATTCCCTGCGCGCTGTCGGGCTTAAGATGGATAAATTGATGTCAATGATTGATTCCGACAATCTGGTCGAAGGATATACGGAAGAGATAGAACTTCTGTTCAATTATCATGGAGACCAATATAAGATAGGCGAAACGGAAAGCCATGAAGATGCGACGGAAAACGAATACGCCTCTGATACCAAAACGGACATCTGGCTTGATCCTGACACGTATGAATACGGCATATCCGCAGATGTCTATTCGTATATTCCAAGAGAGGACATAAAGGTGCTGCTCGGAAATCTCATAGAGTATTTCACTGATGAGGAGTCCGCAAAGGATGTTCGGAAAGGTCTCGATACCGAATTTGACAGTCAGGTGACTACGGACGGGGTGTATAATTCATATGTCCGCATAAGTTATTTCAATGACGGATGGCCGCAGGAGGTGGTCAGTCAGGACAACATAAGCCTGGGCGACCGCCAGAAACTGAAACAGAAATACATCACATGGGATTACCGCAGCGTGGGACATTCGGAGTGAGATGACTGAAAGTCATTCTGATACGAGAATGATGATTACGGCTCTCTATTGATAACCTGGATTTTGTTTTAACCCTTTGTTTAAATCCAGGCATCTTTGTGGTATCGGGAAAACAGTTGTAAACCCGGTGAACTCGTTTTCCAGAGGAGTCCTCTGGTCGTATGCTTTGGTGTATTCGCCAAAGCGGATGAGATCTTGACGTCTCCAACCTTCCCATACCAATTCCAACAGCCGCTCTTTAAGTATATTGCTCAAATTGGCCTTTACATGCGGCATGCCTGCTCTGTCCCTAATTGCATTCAATTCTTTTGAACCATCTTCTCCATTACGGACTTTAGCCTCGGCCTTCATCAATATGGCATCGGCGTATCTGAATAGAACTATATCGTTGTCAACTTGTCTGCCGTCCGAATATGCGGTCCTGTCAACTTCATATTTGCCGGCACGGGCACCTGCTGTCTGCTTATACGGACTGTCACTAAGATTCAGCTTCAATTCCATTGGCATATACACCAATGGCTTTCCGTTGTCCAGATATATCTTCTTGCCGTCAACAAAGACGGTGTCTGCATAGAAGTTTGTCTTGAATCTATTGTCGACATGGTCTGTTCCGTAACCGAAAGCCTTGACGGTTGAGATAGTCGCACATGTTCCATTTTCGGATGAACCGCCATAGGCCCCGCCATGTTTGTAGTGGCGTGAGCGGAAAAGATAGTGGTATTCGTTCAAATATAAGTTCTTGTCCAGTGGTATGGTGAAAATGTTCTCCATGGAGTTTTCGTTGTGAACAGCGAAGTTCGAGGCGTAATCGCTTTCCAGCTGATACCCTTCTTTGTCAAGTTGCCCGCAATACCAAATGCAGGTACTCCAAGCGTTCATCTTCTCTCCATTCACATTAAAGAAGATGTCATTGCCATCAAAGCGCTTTCCGTCTGTCCAGTTGTCATCGGTGTATATTTCAGCATTAAGCGCCAGTTTTGCAAGCAAAAAGTTGACTACAGGCCGTGTCACTCGTCCGTAGTAGTCTCCCTCCTTGTTGGAATGTTCGTCAGCAAGCAACGGCGCGACATCCCGCAGTTCATTGAAAATAAAATCGAAGACCTCGCGTCTCTCGCTTTGCGTAACCTGCTCCAATTTCACGTCGTATGATGTAACGATAGGAACACGTCCGAACATGTCCATCGCATAGTAGTAGAACAATGCCCGCACAGCTCTTACCTCTGCCGTGAAATCACGGGCCTGTTCAGCCGAAAGCAGGCTCTTGTGGTCATCAATGACGGAAAGTGACCGGTTGGATAAGACTATTACCTTGAAGAGGTATTTCCATACATTATATAAACTGATATCATTGGCGTTCCAGTTGTGCTGATACATGTTTTCCCACAGGCCGCCATCGTACCAGTCTCCTCCACGGATCGGAATCATTGCCTCATCTGTTGTCAACGTATTGTAGTCGTAGATGCCCCTGCAGGTTCCCTGAAGTCCTTCGGACTCCTGATTGCTCCCAATGTAGTTGTACAGGGAAGCTACTGCATTTTTGTATATATTATCTGCGTTGTTGTAAATTTCCTCTTGGTCCAGCTGGTCTTTTGGATGTTCATCCAGACAGCTGCAGAAGCAAAGCATCAACGGTACTGCCAATATGTATTCAATAATCTTCTTCATGCCTTTTCCGTATTAAAACTGTATGCTCAACCCCAACGAATATGTGCGGAACAGAGGATAGTTACGTTTGTCATCAATACCCATAGTACTGTTCACCACGTAGCTGTTTATCATTGGCGTCAAACCTCTGTAGCCCGTAATTGTTCCAAGGTTGCTTACGTTGCCGGATATGCGCAATGAACGTAACGTCTTGCTTTTCAAGGGCACGTCATATCCTAATGTCAAATGCTCAAAGTTCAGATAGTCACCTTTTTCAAGCCAATAGTCGGAGACTCTCTGATCTACGATGTTCTTCTGAGGAGCATCCTTAAGCACATTGTAGTCCGGGAAGCAAGCCATACTTGTAAATGATAATCCCGTTCCATTGAAGATCTTGTGCCCGAATGCTCCGTTCATCTGTATGGAGACATAGAAATTCTTGTATCTGAAACTGATGTTTGAGCCGAGGATTACCTTTGGTGTGGCTTGTCCTGCGACGTACCGGTCGCCGCCGTCGCTTATATCTACCTTGCCGTTATGATCCAGATCCTCTATGTCGTAGAAATAACTGCCGTTCTCTTTTTTTACGAGTCCTTTGCAATGTGGCAGATAGAAAACGCCAAGTGGTTGTCCGACTATCTGATAAACCACATTGTTGTCACCGCCGTTCTGTCCCGCTCCGTCCAAGGCCCCGATGGCGGTAACATTCGCCGCGGACATGCTCATTCCTTTGTACTTTCCACTCAGCGAGATTAGTCTGTTGCTTTGAAACGACAGGTTCATATTAACGTTAAGTTCCATGTCTTTCTTTCTTATCGGCTGCCCGGACAGGCCGAATTCCAATCCGCTGTTTGACATGGAACCGATGTTTGCGAGCAATGTGTTGTATGCAAATGGCGGAACCGGAACTTCGTAGGCATAGAGCATGTCGGTAGTCTTGGAAAAGTAATACTCCGCCGTAAGTATAAGACCGTTGGCAAAGAGCCCCATGTCCACACCGATGTTGAATGTAGTCTTCATTTCCCACTTTAAATCGGGATTGTTGTTTCTCACCATGCCAAGTGTTACTGTCGGCGAACTATTGATAGGGACAATGCCGGTCTGCCTTACGGTGTTCATGGTGGTATATGCAGAGATGCCTCCAAGGTTGCCTGCCTGTCCTGCGCCAGCAAGAAGTTTGAGCATGGACAGCGGCTTTACATTGATGAGAAATCTTTCCTTTTTCAAATCCCATGTAAATGATATGGAAGGGAAGAATCCCCACGTATTGCTGGCGCCTACCATTGACGATCCGTCACCGCGTGCATTCAACGCCAAAGTGTATCTGTCAAGCAGACTATATGTGATGCTCCCCATTAACGAAGCCAGAGATTGGTCTTCATAAGTGCTTTCCGTTCCACCATATGGTCTGACCGCAGCCGCGCCCAGATTGTCGTAATGAAAGTTATTTGTGGGTATGCCCTTGGCATATACCCAGAAAGCCGTCTTTTGCAGCTTGCGGTATTCGCCTCTTACTCCGGCAGAGACCTTATGTGAGCCGAACTGCTTGATGAAATCCAGAGATACATTGCCGAGCCACTCCTCTTTCTTGAACTCGCCACGGTACACGTTGCCTTGTGCCCATACCCATGTCGGGCAGAATTGCCCGTTCTCGGTAGAACCGTAGAGGTAGGAACCGAAGGCGGAGACCCGCCAGTCAGTATTGATATCATAGCTCAGCTTAATGTGGGTATCAAAGTTCAAATCCTTGGAGTCGTTTTTCTCTTCAAGCAGTATTCCTGGTGGGTTGATGTGCGTTGCGGATTCGTTTTTTAGCCAGTTCCCATGTTCGTCAGTTCCGGCAGGGAAAGTTGGATTCTGACATGCTGCGGAATAGAACAGCATCTGCGTGTCAAAGATATCATGGTTCTTGAACGACGATCCGAATACTCCGAACTCTCCAGTAAGTCTATTGTTGAAGGCTTTCTGGGTCACGTCAACTTTTGCGACAAAAACGCCATAGTCCATCTTCTTGATGATTGTGTTGTGGTCCATCAAGCCGAATGAGGCACGATAGTTTGACTGAGGTGTGCCCCCGCTGAATGCGAGATAGTGATTATTCACAAGTCCTGTGCGGGTAATGACCTTATAAGTGTCCGTGTTGAACCCTCCGTTATTGCAATAGACGCCCAAAGCCTTTGCGGTGGCAACATATTCTGTGGAATTGAGCATTTCCAGATGTTTGTACATCCGCTCGAAACCTACATTTCCTTCATAGGATATCTGAAAACCACGTCCTGTTCCTTTTTTCGTTTTGACTTCAATCACACCTGACGCTCCACGAGAACCGTACATTGCTGTCTCCGTGGCATTCTTCAATATCCGGAAACTCTCGATGTCTGCAGGGTAGATGGTTGAAAGGGTGAGCACGTCAGAAGTGACTCCGTCAATCAGCACCAAAGGATCATTGCCACCGATAATGGATGTCGTACCACGCACCCGAACGCTATTGAGCATAGCCATCCGGTCCAGACCGTTGGATGTCACGTTGACACCGGCTGCCTGACCGCTCAATATGTCAAGGGCGTTATTGACCGCTCCTTTGCTGGAGTGATTTCCAACTATCTTTATGATGTCGCTTCCGCTCTCAGTGGAATCTCTCAGTTCAGCAGAAACTTGCTTTTGTGCGTGAGCCATTGAACAGCAGAGAGTCGCAAGGAGAAGTAGTATAAAGTCTATTTTGCTCTTTGCCATGATCTTTTTCTGTTGTTTTGGTTATGGATGCTTTCCAATAAGCAAAGATATGTTTTTATTGCTGAACAACAATAGGTCAGGTGATAGTTCCGGGCAGCATTAGGCGCCTGTCGCAAGTTAAATGTCCCTATTTTCTCTTATCTCGTTACGACTTCTTTGTCAATAAAGGAATCCGAACATCCATAGTGGCACTTGATTGTCAAACACATACTCTATTGTATCCTTGACCACATATGCGTCTTCCAAATTGGATATTTGTTTCTTTCCTTTGTTGCGCCCGCCAACTTCGAAAGTCTTTCCGTCAATCTCAAAATCTGAAACAGGAGATTCTACCGTATCGTACTTCTGCTTGGTCCAGCAATAAAAGATAGTCTCTCGGGCATTCCCCGTGTCCGGATTTTCGCCCGAAAGGACATAGGACATATTGGAATTCTGGAGATAAAGCTTGTCCATTTTGCGTAGAATTGCGTCCCCGTTGGCCTTCATACGCAGGACGGAAACAAGTTCGGCTTTTTCCAGATATTCCAGATACTTGGGAAGTTCGTCGCGACTTAATTCCAAGTCTCTTGCCATATCCGAGAAATTAATCTTGACAGGGACGCTCTTGGAAATGTAGTACATGAATTTCTTGAGCTTCTGCGTGGCGGCGATGGTCATCCTGGCGTATTTGGGAATATCGACTTCAACGGTAGTGTTGATGACTTGTCTCATACGAGTTTCGAATTCCGGTTCCTGAAAAAAAGGATAGCAGCCCTTTTTCATATATTCTTCGAAGTATTTCAATGGTCGTTCAGCCCCGTACGGAAAATCAACTTTCCCTTGCAATACATCTTCCAAACTGGCAGGTTTTAATGACCAGCCATTGCGCAAGTTTAAGTATTCGCGGAATGACCAGACAGGAAGATGGTACTCGATGACGCGGCGACTAAGGTCTGCACCCCCTTCTTTAAGATCCAATATTGAACTGCCGGAATATACGACATGGAGCAGCGGCAGGCTATCGTAGATGTTCTTGATCTCCTGACTCCAGCCCGGATATTTATGAATTTCGTCTATATACAGATATTTCCCGCCACGGGCGAAGAAGCTCTTGGCAGTATCAAGAAGAGTGTGTGCACTGAAGTAGATATCATCTGCAATCACGTAAAGGGACTCATTTTTGTTCCCGGTTCTCTTGATGTGTTGTAGGATGAGAGTGGATTTACCGACACCTTTCTGGCCTAGGATACCCAAGATGCGGACATCCCAGTTTATGGTGTCGTGCTGCTCCCGAAAAAAGTTCATGGGTGTCAGTTCCAGAAGTTGATGGAATTGTTCGTAAAGTGTCTGCATAATATATTGCGGCATTTATTCTGCACAAATGTAAGAAAATTGCGGGAAAGTTTGCACAATATTTATGAAAAGTTGCGGCGTTTTATACGCAGTGGACTTTGTGGTTGCATTCTGACTGACCACAAAGGCGTCATTGATTTAATCCTTAATCGACATGATTATCCTGATTTTGCGAGCTAGTGTCCAATTCTTTTCGCTAATGTTGAACCGACAAATAATGGACATCCTGTCAACTTCATATTTGCCGACACGTGCACCTGCTGTCTGCTTATATGGACTGTCACTAAGATTCAGTTTCAATTCCATTTGCATATATACCAATGGCTTTCCGTCTGTCCAGTTTTCATCGGTGTATATTTCAGCATTAAGCGCCAGTTTTGCAAGCAAAAAGTAGACTATAGGCCGTGTCTATCGTCCAAATACTCAGGAAAGAGCAATGCTTCGTTTCGTTTGGCGTTCTCAATGTATCTCATTTGCGTATCTTCTTAACTATTATAAAGTTATGAAAATTATCACATGTTTAAAAGAACTATTTATGCTTTCATACTATATATCAATTAGCTACCTTTCGGACAATCTAATCCAAATAAGTGAGAAGTGTGTAAAATGGTCCTTGGTCTTGATTCGTCTGTCTCTATCTATTGTGGATGGGTACGACGAAATTTGTGTGGGTGAATCTTGATCCTGGCATTGAAATTCACTCCACGCTCTTTTTAGCATTTTCTTAAAACTATGCATTGACGTTCGTGTAAATTCAGATTGTTGTGGTTCAGTCTTACGAGTTCCTCGACTCGCATTCCGATAGAAGCGAGCAGGTCAATGAGGGCAAGGTCGCAGATCATCATGGCAGAAGAGCCAAAAGCCTCTTCAAATACGGACTGGAGTATATCTCGCAGTGTCTCCTGAACCACACGAACTGTTATCGTATCGATATTTTCAAATTTTTGTCATATACTTAGTCCTTATATATGAAAGAAGCAGCTCGTTAAGTCTAAACTGCACAACGAAACGTACTAACTGATTATGATGAACTCCCATCAGTGTGTCTTCCTGTGGTGGCGATGTCAATTCCTCTTCCGACCTTCGCTGGGATGGCCGCAGACCTGACGAAGAGGAAGAAGCTTACAGGAGAAGGTGTTTGATATTTGAGATAGGTATGGTAAAGAAACATCATGAGAAGAAAAGTTATAGAAAAAGATAGATATCCCAATAATGTGCTGTAGCCGGATATAAAGTTTATAGCACGTTAATTTTGTACTATACATACGCCCCATTATGAGAATGTGCCGTTTGAGGTGCCGAGTGGATGGGTATGGTGTAAACTAGAGGAAATATGTCATATTGCAGGAAGAATAGGTTTCAGAGGTTACACGAAAGAAGACCTCGTTAATAAAGGTAACGGAGCTATAACCCTTAGTCCATCAAATATTATTGATGGAGAAATGAATTATTCAAAGTGTACTTATATTTCTTGGAAAAAATATGAAGAATCCCCTGAAATACAAATATGCAATGGTGATATTTTGCTTGTAAAAACAGGATCATCCTTCGGGAAATGTGCTTTTGTAAGAAATTTACCACAGGAAGCGACAATCAACCCACAGTTTGTAGTAATCAAATATATTGGATGCAATAAAGAATATCTGACATTTGTACTTCAAAGTCAATATGCAAGAAATAATTACGACAGTTTTGTTCTTGGCACAGCTATACCAACATTTACACAAGCCGCATTAGGTGATATGTTAATCCCCTTACCTCCAATACATGAGCAAAACAACATTGTCAAAGAGGTTAAGTATAGAGAAGTACTCATAAATATTATAAATTGCAATCAAGAAGATTTAGCGTCATCCATAGTGCAAACGAAATCCAAAATACTTAACCTAGCCATTCACGGAAAACTTGTGCCACAAGACCCGAATGACGAACCTGCAATAGAGTTATTGAAGCGCATAAATCCCGACTTCACACCTTGTGATAACGGGCATTATGCGCAGTTGCCACAGAGTTGGTCACTTGCACCTATGCAAACATTATGTTCTTTAGTTGATGGAGAAAAACAAAATGGTATAGAACGAACAAATCTTGATGTCAAATATTTGCGTGGTGAGCGTGAAGCCAAAACTTTGACATCAGGGAAATATGTTGCTGCAAATTCATTATTGATTTTAGTAGATGGCGAAAACTCTGGTGAAGTGTTCCGTACTCCTATAGAAGGTTATCAAGGCAGTACATTCAAACAATTGTCTATCAACGACAATATGAATACAGATTATGTTTTACAAGTTATTCACCTACATCGTAAGACTTTACGAGAGAATAAGGTCGGTTCAGCCATTCCTCACTTGAATAAAAAAATTTTTAGAACTATAGAAGTACCGATACCACCTTATCGTGAACAACAAAGGATTGTGGATGCAATAAATATTGCTTTCAGACATCTTGATACACTAATGGAGAGCCTATAAACTCTCCATTATTGTATCTAACTTGGTAAATGCTGTATGAACAGCATCTACAATTCGCTTTTGTTCGGATAATGGAGGCAAAGGAAATTTGATACTCTCTATAATGGATTTCGACACTCGTTGCTGACCGACTACGCCATTAAAGGTACCGGCGCAATGGTTAATAAAAGAATCCGATTTAAAGAAGTATAAACCGTATTCTGGTAAAACACATTGTGAACGGAACACAAAAAGTTCCGTAGTACCTGCTCCTATACCATTAGGAAGTGAAGTAACAATCGCAGATTTTCGATTTTCTAAGCATGGTGAAATCTTGGCCACAACTATATCTCCTTCCGCAAAATGAGTAAATCCTTTCTTTATATGACCCCATAATCTTGGCTCAAATCTGAACTCATTAGAATAACCATCTGCAATGTTAGTCATAGGCACAAACCCTGCAATTACATCATCTGCAACTTTATTTTTAGGATTGATCGTAAATATGCTTTTAATATCTGTAAGACACCAAGACCCCGGCAAGTTCTCATAATGCCCGATACGTTCTGCTATATTGTTACTGTATTCATTATAAATCAATGTAATATGGTAACAAAATTCAGAAATCATTTGGCAAAGACTAATCTGGCCAAGAACACCGTCACTTCGTATGTGTGGACGGTACAGTATTTCCTCAATCACTATGGGGACGTGAACAAAAAGAACCTGTTAGCCTACAAAGGGTATTTGGTTGAGAACTTCAAGCCACAGACAGTAAATCTTCGATTGCAGGGTATCAATAAGTACCTTGAATTTACGAAGCAAGAGAAACTGAAGGTAAAGTTCGTCAAAGTACAGCAGAAAAACTTTTTGGAGAACGTAATCAGCGATGCAGACTATAAGTTTCTCAAAACGCGCTTGAAAGCTGACGGTTATGATGAGTGGTATTTTATCGTATGGTTTATGGCGGCTACCGGTGCTCGTGTCAGCGAATTGCTCCATATCAAAGCAGAGCATGTACAAATCGGACATCTTGACCTTTATAGCAAAGGTGGGAAAATACGCCGTCTGTATATTCCGAAAAACTTACGCATTGAAGCCATGAAATGGCTGAAAGATAAAGGGGTTATTTCTGGCTATATATTCCTGAACAGATTCGGAGACCGAATTACAACGCGTGGCATAGCCCAGCAACTGAAACATTTTGCGGAAAAATACGGAATGAACAAGGAGGTGGTATATCCTCATTCATTCCGTCATCGTTTTGCCAAGAATTTCCTTGACCGATTCAATGACCTTGCTCTACTTGCCGACCTTATGGGACATGAAAGCATAGAAACTACTCGCATTTATCTTCGCAGAACTGCCAGCGAACAGCAGAAGATTGTGGATAAAGTGGTAAACTGGTAAAATCATATTAGCCTTTAGAAGTGTGTTCTATTACACTTCTAAGGCCTTTTGAATATTATCAAGAACTGAGAATATTTCTTCTATCTTTTGAACTATGCGTTGTTGCTCTGCAAGAGGCGGTAAAATAATATTCTCATTTCTTATTATCTCTCCTGATATTGCTTTAAACGTAGTCCCTGTTGATTGATTATCAAAGCTATCTTGCAAGGTTTGAAGTAAATAGAAATAAAAATCTGCATTACCTTCAAAAGGGGTTAAAGCACATAATCCACGTCCAATACATATTTGATTTTTTGTTATGTTTACAACTCCAACTGGGGCTCGAACACATAATAGGAGGGAATTAGGTTCTGCTATTTTTGTAGGCTCATTTGTATATATACCAGAGTCTAAAAGAAATTTGTCTGAAAAGCATATTTTTCCTTGATGAAATTCTATTCCTTTTTTATTATTTAATGAATCTCCTCTAGGGGATTGCCCCATTGTTATTTTTAGTACATTACTAAGTTGGCAATACGCCCATCCCTGTGGCAACTTCCTACTATGCCCGTTATCACAAGGTGTAAAATCGGGGTTTATGCGTTTCAATAGTTCGATGGCGGGCTCGTCATTCGGGTCTTGTGGCACGAGTTTGCCATGAATAGCAAGGTCAAGAATTTTGCTCTTAGTTTGCTTGATTGTGGTCTGCAAGTCAGCTTTACTTTGTTCAATCTGGTCAATCAAAGAAAACCATCGTTCTATTTTTAGTACAATTCTTTTTTGTTCAGCAAAAGAAGGCAATGGAATGTTTAAGTTCCCTAGAATAGTTCCATTTACATTTGGTTGTCCTATGCCTACAGAACCTAATTCGATTTGATCCCAATAATAACCAGATTCAAAAAACAGTTTTACATATTCTGGCAAAATCAAGTCAAATGTCTGTACTCGTATCAAATATGACGCATAAATAGCATTTTGCCTAAGTCTCTTAATTAAATATGATTTTCCAACAGTTGCTCCTGTTCGTGCAAATACAATATCTCCATCATGCAAAATGTATGAAGATACTTTATCTTCATCAAAATCTGTAAACGGAACAGTTCCCCAATCTACTTGATTATCTTGAATATCAGTAATGCGTAGTAATTTATATTTGCCTTCTGATTTCGCAGACTCACTTACACCATATAAAATTGATTTTGATATATCATTAACAGTCGCCCACACCCATGAACTTGGAATTTCAAACGGCACGTTCTCATAATGGGGCGTATCGGAAGTCTTTGCAGACTTCTTACTCCGCTTGATTTTTCCCTCTTTTATCAGTCGTTCTTTTTCAGCCTTGATCCGTTCCAGGAGAACTGATGCAGGCTCATCGTTCGGGTCTTGCGGTACAAGTTTTCCATGTATCGCAAGATCGAGTATCTTTTGACGTAATTTCTTTGTATCCATATAGGTTAGTCTTTGTTTAAGAACAGATTGCAAAACTCATTCAGTTGCTGTTGCATACGTTCCTGTGGAATGAGGATACGTTTGTATTCTGCTATCATTGTGGGGCTCATACTTCGGCTCATAGCATATTCCACAACAACCCGGTCTGCTTCCGGGCAGAGAATAATGCCGATAGAAGGGTTTTCGTTAGAGCGTTTCACATCTCTATCGAGCGCTTCCAGATAAAACTCCAACTGACCGAGGTCTCGCGGATGGAATTTTGTCTTTTTCAGCTCCACTGCAACCAATGCCTGCAACCCGCGATGGAAGAACAGCAAGTCAGCCTTAAAAGTGGATGCGCCAATATTGAGGCGGTATTCCTGATCCATAAAGATAAAATCCTTACCAAGTTCAAGAATAAATTGCTTCATGTGTTCTACCAAGCTGTTTTTCAATTTTGATTCACTATGCTTCTTCGGAAGATTCAGAAAATCAACAAACAACGTATCCTTGAACATTATCGGGGCATTCGGATACGTATTGAGCAATCCTTTCGACATATTATTCTTGCTGCCCAATAAAGCCGTATATGTCTGATTGGAGATGCAACGCTGAAGTTCTCGCTTCACTAAATGTTCTTTATTGGCATAGAGTATATAAAACATCCGCTCTTCATTATTTTTGCATCGGCAAAGAATTTCCATATGATTGGTCAATGTGGTCAACTCCAAGATTTTAGGCATTTGTACAGATGCAGTCGGAACAAATTGTGCAGTTCTTGGCTGCACAATTACAGCCTCCCCTTGTTTAGGCAGACTTGCTTCTATTTGTGCAGTTGTTGGCTGCACAAATTCAGAGTTCAGATACTTTTCTACAGTTGCGCCGAATGATTCCGATGAATATTCATCATAAAACATCACCATATTGTAAATGCTTCTCCGACTATAGCCCTTAATGTCTGGACGCCGGGAACGGATATATTCGGATAACTGCGTTACAACCTTGCTTCCCCATTCCTCGCTTTTCAGTTTGGCAGATACATAGCAGCCCACATGCCAAGCTGTGAACAACAGTTCGTTATTTACAGCTCTTGAAGCACGGCCTTTATGTTGGAGAATGATGTCTATAACTTCTCCAAACTGTTGTTCCATTGATATGATTATCTTGTTGTTTTCCATGCACTCAATCTTCATTTATGTTAGCGAGCAATTTTTCAAGTTCTGCTACAGCCGAACTTATTGTTAGGCTTTTATCCTTGATGTCTGCCATCAGTTCTGCCAATGAACGGTCGTCCTGCTCACCACCTTGTTTTATCCAAGTGATGTCAAGACTTGTTTTATCTCTCGCAATAATCTCATCTACAGGGTATTTACGCCAACGACCTTGCGGATTATTCTCTGCATCGTAGGTTTCTACCCGATTGTTGTAGCAGGAAACAAAATCATCCAAGTGATGGCGTTCCAATTTATTTGTTGCCAAGGTGTGCTTTACATCGGTACGATAATCATAAAACCATATTTCTTTGGTAGGCTGTCCTTTACTAAAAAACAGCACATTGGCTTTCACACCTTGGGCATAGAAGATGCCTGTGGGCAAACGCAAGATAGTATGCAGATTGAAATCCTGCAACAGGCGTTTACGGATGGTTTCGCCAGCTCCGGCTTCAAAGAGCACATTATCAGGAAGCACCACGGCAGCACGACCACCTGTTTTGAGCATAAGCATCATGTGCTGAAGAAAATTCAACTGGTTGTTCTTGGTCTCCACATAGAAATCCGGACGGTTGATGTCCACAGAACCGGCAGGGCGAGTTCCAAAAGGAGGATTGGCGAGTATCACATCAACAAGGGTTGACGGCTCTTTTTCCAAAGAATCCTCACACACAATCGGACTGCGGTCTGTGCCGATACCATGCAAATAGAGATTCATGGAAGCGAGTGTTACCACCAAAGGCGTATTATCCACACCATGCAAGGCTTTGTTACGCAAGAAATCACGTTTTTCCTTACTTGCCGACTGTCCTTTCATGTAATCGTAGGCAGTGAGCAAGAATCCACCAGTACCGCAAGCCGGGTCGCAAACCGTTTCGCCCATTTGCGGATTAATACAATCTACCATTGCCTGAATAAGTGGACGAGGTGTAAAATACTGTCCGGCACCGCTCTTCTTGTCTTGCCCGTTCTTTTCAAGAATACTCTCGTAGATAGCACCTTTCACATCCCCGTCCATGATGAGCCATTGCTCTTCATTAATCATGGTGATAACCTTTTTCAGATAAACAGGCTTGTCTATCTTATTCTGTGCTTTGGTATAAATAGTGCCTATTAAATTGTCCTGTTCGCTAAGCAATTTCAGTGTCTCTTCGTATTGCTTGACCAGTTCCAATCCATCAAGGGAAATCAAATCGTTCCATTGATACCCAGTCGGAATTGCCGATTCCTCTCCGAACATTTCTACATTCTCGGCATCCATCTTCAAAAACAGAAGATAGGTCAGTTGGGTAATATAATCAGTAAACCCAATACCTTGTCCGGCAAGAGTTGTTGCCAGATTCCAAACCTTCTTGGTGAGTGATTGCTCTGTTGTGTTATTTGTTGCCATAGTTAATCAATTTTTTCATGTTCTATTATAAGCATATCACTCAATGTTACCTTATAATATCCTTTGTCTGTAATATAATAAAATGGATATTCGGAATTACCCTCTTTTAAGACATCAATAAAACCATTCCACAAAGAAACTTTTGGAGCTGGAGCACTCGGATCAAGGCAGAAAATTTTGGTTATAATGTCATCATCATTCGTTTCTATCCCAATTGCTAGTAAGGCATGTGCGCCGTCATCGAATTCTGTCGATATTATCACAGGAATGTTATTATTGATAAAATCCCCTACTGTTTCTATTCTATCATCATTCGTTTTTGGTCTTTTATGTATTGCGTGAACACCAAAAGATTGTTCATTGATTTCACGTGCTAATGCTGTATAGTTATAGCCGTCATGAACAAGCCCTTGTTCATAGAAAAAATGATATAAAAACTTTCCTTTTGGCGTGCGTCTATCAGGAGATTTTAAAATCTGAATATCTTCTTCCGTAATCATTTTTTGACATAGCATAGCCATTACAAGGGAATAGATAGAACATGCACCATCTAAATCGCCTTGTTGCTTATGTACATTAACCCATTGGTTATTTGAATCTTTTGTTTGTAACCCCTTTCGGCTCAAACGTATATTATCTATTATTTGTATAGTTGCCATTTTCTTATGCTGCTTTTCTTAATACTACAAATGTGTAAAGTGAATAAAGTGCTTCATCTGCTTTCTGCATATTTCCAAATGCCCGTATCATTTGGGCTGCATGGGTCGCATCATCTTCACGAATATCCCTGACCGTACAAGCTCCGTTAGAAGCGATGTAATCTACAATACGACTGATTACTTCACGCTGCTTGTCGGTTATTTCACGCTGATTTTGTCCTAACCATAGATTGAAATATTGCTTGGATGTAGTAACTACGCTGTCCAATCTCTCAATTTGGCGGAAAGCAAAACGTACCAGTTGTATGATGTTTGTCAAGGCATCACTTTCTTCTTTTGTCGTAGAACGCTTTACCTTGCCTGGAGAAAGAACTGCATACGAATTCCAAATTTGTTTTGGAGCAAAATGGTTGTTTGCCATTTTGAGTTTATGCTCCAAATCTTTCAACATTGAATAAGTTATCGGCTCGCCTTCATTGTTATAGATAATGCGAAGAGCCTCTATTTCATCTGCATTCTCTCTGCAAAATTCCTCAAATGCCTCCGTCGTGTTTTTAGCTTCCTCAATGGAGAAACCTTTTGAGATAAGCGTATCTTCTCCGGGCATTAGCGTATTGACAAAACCTGCCGCAAGAATAAGCAAATATCTCCGTGCATCAGCATGATTGGCAAGGGGAGACACTAAGCCTTTGCGTTCTAAATTTGGCTTTTCTGTGCTGACAAACGGTGGCAGAGTGCCTTTTTCAAGCGTATCGTATATCCTGGCAGAAAGTTCCTTCATATCATCATGAGACAAACGGGCAAACTCTTTCCGTTGCGAATCATCCGCTTTATTATAGATTCTGGCAAGCGTAGCGGCAAGTCGTTTGAGATATTCATCAGGAAAATAGCCATGGCTGATACGCTCTAACAATTCTTTCAGAGTGATAATTTTTGTGGTCGATTCATCGGTTGCTGTCGGAATTGTCTTTTCATGTTCCGTTACGCCTACCGCATCAACCAAATAAAAACAATCCTTACTGAATGCATTCGGAGTGACATTGCGTAATTGCTCATCGCCTATTGTACGCACTCCTCGTCCTTTCATCTGAATATACAACGGCAATGATTCTACATCACGCATGAACATTACCACTTCCAACGGCTTTACATCCGTTCCTGTAGCAACCAGTGTGCAAGTCACGGCTATACGGAAATCCTTGTCATTGCGAAATTGGCGTATCAACTCGTTGCTGTCACCTGCCGAATAAGTGATTTTCTGAACGAACCGGTCATCAGTCCGTCCAAACACCTCTTTAGCTATTTGTACGATATTTGTGGCATGGGCTTCATTGAGAGCGAATATCAAGGTTTTAGGAAGATAATCCATATTAGGCTCACGCTGTGGGTCATTGAAGAGTTCTGTGTAAACCACATCCCGATAAGTCGAAAGAATAAGTTTTATCTGTGCCGGATTGATAATACTCCGATTAAGTTCCTTATTTGTATAAGTTTTGGTTTCCTTACTGCTTACAGTCTTGACCTCACCCGTATATCTTGTTTCTTCTTTAAATTTCTCGCCCTCCAATATAGCTCCGCCTGTTTCCGTGACCTGTGTTTTTATTCTATACACCCGACAATCCACATTCACACCGTCAACGATACTCTTCTCCAATGTATAGTTGACAATGCGATTGTTATTGAAAAATGCCATTGTTTCTGGAATAGGCGTTGCTGTCAAACCAACCAATCTTGCAGTGTCGAAATATTCCAGTACCTTACGCCAATTTTTATAAATAGAGCGGTGGCACTCATCTATGATAATCATATCAAAGTAATCGTGCGGTAAATCGAGATTGGGTGGCAAGATCACTTCCTCTGCAGGTTCGTTTTCATCATCGTCATCATTATCCTCAATAGTTTCTCCTTTCAAGAATGAGAATAGGCGTTGTATTGTAGAAATAACGACATTGCTATCAGAAGGAATAGAAGATGACCGAAGACGATTGACTGTAAAGATAGTGCTGAAAGCCTCTCCGTTTTCAGTCAAACGGAAAGTACCAAACTCACCTTCAGCTTGTTTGCCTAGATTATTTCTGTCAACAAGGAATAAGACCCTACGCATAGGAGTGTATGACAGCATTCTGTAGGCTGCAAGACAAGCTGTATAAGTCTTTCCTGCACCGGTGGCAAGTACCATCAATGCTCGTTTTTGTCCCGAACGGAAACTCTTTTCCAACTCTGTTATAGCTTCGTATTGGCAATCACGCAAGCCTTTCTTACGCAAAGTAGGAAGCCCGGCAAAATAATCATTTATTCCTAACCTTTTAACCAATTCGTGAGGTGTCGGGATAGTCATTATTTGTTTGAAATAATGGTCTTGTTCTCGGAAATCACAAAAGTATAATTCCTTTCCGTTGGATGTGAATATAAATGGCAGTGGCTTTTGATATGTCTGATATATATTAGGTACGCTTCTGGCATATAAGGCTGCTTGTTCGCATACTACAGAAGAAAAAGCATCTGTTTCTTCACGTTTGGCTTCAAGTACACCAACAGCCTTTCCGTTTATGAAAAGAAAATAATCTGCTTCGAGATTACCTTTTAGCAATCCTTCCCTTATAGCGACAGCTGTACTAGTCGGTTCATACTCATCCCTATTGATAACTTCCCAACCAGCATCGGTAAACCACTGATCAATTTTTATTCTTGTTTTTTCTTCAGGAGTCATGTTCTTGATATTGTATATTATCGGAAGTTTGGTCGCATATCAACAATAGATTCTAAACGAATCTAAAGCAACTCACTATTGTAACCTTTCTTTTTTATCGGTTATCAAATCTTTTAAATCAACTTGTAATATCTCCGCAATCTGTTGCAAGGTTTCCAGATTAGGCTGAATCCGATTGCAAGCATAAGCATTGACCATACTGAAACTCTTATCAAGTTGCTTAGCCAACCATGTCTGAGAGATGCCTTTTTCGGCTAAAACAGCCTTTATTCTATTCAGCTTCATTCTTAAATGCAATTTTATTGTGCAAATCTAGTGAATTATATCCGATAGATAGGTTTGTTTCATCATCTTTGTTATCAAAATATTATCAATTATGATAGAACTTAAATTATTAACAGGGGAAATTTGTATAAACAATAGTATCTGAAACGCACGAATGGAATGAGAATAGCGATCATATAGTCCTTTTCATGGATATTATATCACCAAAACCACCTGACTGCATGGTATGTAATTGTAAAGTTTTGATATGATATAATTTTTATGACAGGATAACTAAAGATGGCTCTACTTGCACTTGACTGTTGACTGGTTATTCTGCATAGTTGAATAAACAAATGTCACCATTTACCTGAATACCCGAAGTTTGCGTAGTTCTTAACTTCTGCTCTAATTAGACTGTTAATGTCTTTTTCTTCGATGGCCAAATTATTTTCAATGAACTTCAACAACTCATCATCTGTATGCACGGTTCCAAGTGCTTCCAATAGTTTGTGATGACCGCATCTTTTCTGTATGAGATTAACTATTACCAAACCAATTAGATAATTTTTCTGCGTCATGTTCCCGGAATCAAACCTATCCAATATTCTAAGGTCTATTTCAGGATGAGCATCCAAATAATAGTCTAGGTCTCGAAAATGGGTCTGTATCGGAATTCCGATTATCTTCGGATTCTCGGAATAATATTCAGATAAACCATCTGTGAGCAAGTGATGTGTCCCCCTGTATTTTACCAACACGAACCGCATCATCTCATGCTGATAGAATTCTCCCTGCGTGGCATTTGAGTAAATAATGTAATTGTCAATATCTGTCGTACCTCCCAAATCATTGGTGTCAAATACTGCAGTCTCACCAATATCATAACCAAAGCCTTTCAACCTCTGCGACTCTCGGAACCCATCTGAAATATACACATCCAGATGAGGCAGCTTAATACCAAAATTATCGAGTAAAAAAGAGCGAAATTTAAGAGCTTTCTTTATCTTGCCTCTGTTTGGCTTATATGTCTGGTAATGAAAAGTGATGTCACCTTTTGTTACACTTTTCCAGTTCTTTGAATAATAATCTAACCAGTTGCCAAGAACGAAATTGTTATTCTCGTCCTTAAAGGAAAGTACATGTGTAGTGCACAGCACATAAGGATACTCCGAGAAATGCCCCCAATAATACATTGAATGTATATCATAATAATCGTCATTCAAAGGCTTGATAGATAACACCAGGTTCTTTAGTTCACCATATTTCGCCAATCCATATAATTCCAGATACCCTTCAGAACGGAGCAAATCATAACTTCTATACTTCTCTTTATCTCTACAATTCCAATATGGATTATTATATAAACTGTCTGGAGAACTCATAAGATAATCGGTCCACAGTTGATTGATTTTGACAATGTCTGGATTCTTCTGATTCTCCGTCTCTACCAATGAATTAGAAATAATCTGTTGCGCATGTAGATCCACGCACAACACTAAAAAAGGTATAATACAGTATGATATATATTTCATAATAATAAACGTTTTAAATAATTAGAGTTTATAGTCCAAACAGGCGGATTTTAGGAAGAAACCACGACTGGTATTAAACGACAATCCCCATCTTAAATCACAATTTCGGGGGCTCGATTTCCGGTATGACCATGTCGGCGGAATCTGAGGAATCACCTGTCAAGAACATCACATAATAAATTGGGAGATATGTGATGCCGTTCTCCTGATAGACTTTCTGCCCGCTGTGGAGCACGACGGCATTCTTAACATTGTAATCGGGAGTTTTCATGAAATTATCGAGAGCACTGTGAACCCTATAATCCTTTCCCGACTTGACCTCAATCGGAAGAACGGACAGACTATCGTAGTCGTCAATGAGGAAATCCACCTCCCCGCGCTGTTTGTTGTCGTAATAGTGAAGCTCGCATCCATGCGCATGGAGTTCTTGCGCCACGACAGATTCATAGACTGAACCTAGGTTAATGCTGCGCTCATCGCCGAGTACGGCATTGATGTTATTCTTGTAAAGAAGTCCTGTAAGCAGCCCGACATCGCAGAGGTATAGTTTCAACAGATTTTTGCTCTCAGATTCTTTCAACGGGAATTTCGGATTACTGATAGCTTTAACGGCAAGCGCGACACCAGAGTTGGTCAGATACTCAAATTCATCTGCATAATCACTGAACTGCTTATGCCCGGCTGTGTTTTCAATTTTCTTTACGACAACGCGCTTCCTCTTATTTTCCATATTCGACGGAATGAGGTCATAAATATTCCGAATCACTAGTTTCTTTTCAGAATCATATTGGGAAGCGTCTAACTTGTACAGTTCATGGATGTCGTTCTGTATCTTGCGAACAAGGGCAATGTTTCGTGTTTCCAGAAACTTGTTGACAGCATCCGGCATTCCTCCGGTAAGCAGATATATTTTGAACTGACGCAACATATAAGCATGCAGAGAATCATTTAGAGTCTCTTTTTTGCGAAAACAGTCTCTAATGCTATCAATAGTCTCTTTACCACATCCGCTGGCAAGCAAAAATTCCTCAAAGTCAAGTGGAAACATTTGCTCGATGGCAATACTGCCTATCGGTATTGACGGAGTCTGCGCCAATGCTATGCCCAACTCCGAACCGCTGGCAATATACCGGTATCGTCCCTCCTCATTCAGAAATTTCAGCATAGTCATCAGATGCGGATAACTTTGAATTTCATCAAGGAATACAATCGTGTCAGATGCGTCACCAAGTCGTTCCCCCGCTATCGCACCGAGTTGTATGTAAAAGTCATCAGTGTTGCGGACATCAGCCAGTAAACCAATACCCTCCTTATCTTCCTTGAGGTTGAGTTCAATATAGTTGCGAAACATCCCTTCGCAGATATGACGTATCAGATAAGACTTGCCAATCTGCCGAGCTCCATTTATCAAAAGTATTTTGTGTGGTTCATTCCGCAAAAAAGCCTCTATGTGCGATGCAAATTTCCTGAAAAGCATAGTGTTTATACATTTTATACAAATATAATAAAAATCAAGCACATACATAATTTTCAGGAAAAATTAAGTGTTTCCAAGGCGCAAAATCGGGAATTTTTCCGAGTTTTGGAAGAGTAAAATCAGGAATTTTGTAGTGACTTCTGCCAGAAAATGATCCGAATACCTGGTTGACAAAAAATGAAGATTATTTTAAGATGTACACCTCTGACACCGGCTTGTTTGTCACACTTGCATTCAAGGATAACAACATTACTGAAAACAATATCTACGACAAGTTGTTGAACGATAAGCTTAGCACCAATTTGGGATATGTCTATGAAAATGTGATAGCACAAATACAAATATTGAGAGCGACAGGAAAGAACCTGTTTTATCACACCATCCCATACGCTGAAGGGAAGAAATACTATGAGATAGACTTTGTCATTTCGGATAGGCACAAGATTTCACCGATAGGAGTCAAGTCCTCAGGCTACAAGGCGCACGAATCTCTTGATCAGTTTTGTGCAAAATACTCTGACAGGATTATGAATAGATATCTGATCTATACGAAAGACTATAAAAGGGAGAACGGGATAGAATATGTTCCTGTCCATATGACAATGTTCCTGTAAACCGCTTTAATCTGCCCGTTATTCCTCCTGACAATCAGTCGGTTAAGATACAAATCCCGTTTTACGTAAGCATTCATAATATTCTGCTTTCGAAATCTACTGTAAATTTACAGTAGATTTCGAAAGCACCAAAGGTCAATTCTCAATTATTGACAGTTTGCCTATACATCTCCTCCGTATTGTAGCACATTTACGGAACAGACCAGCAAGAAATCGCCGGAAATGTAGCTTAATTCACTAGCAATACTTGGATACATTATCTATTGAGCACAGGGTGAGGATAAACAAAAAACGGATGAACATGAATGCGGGCAAAATAAATATTCCTTCAACGAAGTTTATTCAGCTCTTTTATACATTGTTTTACATTTTACGCAGTGCGTTGCGAATATTTACGCAATGCAAACATAAATATTTTATCTGTCCAGCCACCTTTGTAGTTCCGTTGATTTTTCCTTGCTCAGTGTCAATGGCTGGTCACATCCCTTAAGGCGAATCTGGAGACGGGAGTTGAAGAACATGCTTATCCTTGCTATTGAACAGATGTTCGCAATGTATTGCCTGTTGAGCCGGAAAAACATCTTCGGATCGAGTTCGCTCTCTAATTCGTGCATCGTGAATTGGACGGAATGGATGTCACCGTCCGTCGACTTGGCATACACGTGCCGCTGGTCGAAATAAAAATATAGGATGTCATTCACATTGACAGGGATCAGATCTTCGCCTTTCCAGATCAATATGCGCTCCCTGTAGGACCGGAGTTCGCCGATGGCAGCATCAATATTGCTCTTGCTTGGAACATTCTTTCCTGCAATGCTCTCCGCTTTCTTAATCGCAGCTGAAAGGCTTTCATTATCAATAGGCTTGAGAAGGTAATCAACACCATTGCTCTTGAACGCCTTGAGCGCAGATTCGTCATAGGCAGTAGTGAATATGACCATGCATTCAGGCATCACTGTTTGAAAGGCGCTGAACACCTCTTGGCCTCGCAGTCTTATGTCTGAGAATATCAGGTCATATCCTGAATGTTCCGAAAGTCTCGATATGACTTCCGAAGTGGTCGTCAAAGGCCCGTCTATCTCCATTTCGGGCCGGAGTTTATGAATCATACGTCTTAACCTTCGGAAGCTTATTTCCTCGTCTTCAATTATCAGTGCTTTCATAATGATTTGATTATAGGAAGGCCAACCTCGAAAAAACGCTTGTCGCCCTCTCCGGTTATGCTTATCACTGGCTCCTTGCCGCATTCCATTGAATATCTCTGCCGCAGGTTCTTAAGCCCTATACCATCGCGTGACGTGCTGGGCACTGGGCCTTGGCTGTTATTGAACAGGCTATTGCTTACCACAAGTCTGTCTCCACGCTTGAAGACCAAAATCCGCAGCGGGTGCTCCGGTGACGGGCTGTTATGCTTGACAGCATTCTCTATCAGCAGCTGCATGCTCATCGTCAGAATCTTCTCATCGCTGCGGCATTCAAGACCGCTGTCACAGAAGTCTATGCTTGACGGGTAGCGGGTCTGCATGATTGACACGTATTCTTTAGCGAAGTTCATCGCCTCCGAAATCGGGACGATGTCTTTATCAAGGCTATTGATGATATATCTGTATATCCTTGACAGAGAAATGATGAACCGTTCCGCCCTTTCAGAATCTTCTTCTATCAACCCTGAAAGGATATTAAGGCAGTTAAAGACAAAGTGAGGATCCATTTGTGATTTGAGAAGTCTTTTGGTCAAAAGAAGATTCTCCTCTTTTTGCTTGATGACGATATCTGTGTATTCTCGTAACACATGGAATTCGGCTACAAAACTGGCAACGATGCAAAAAATATATAAACTTCCCCAAAAGTCGTCTGTTTCAGGTTTATATATAAATTCAGCGATGAACGTCTCATATATAACAGCAATTAGAAGATTTAGGCAGATTGTTAAAAAACCGTTGATAATCAGTCTATTTGGCGTTATTCGTTGTGGCTCTTTCTTGTTTTGCAAAAAATATTCAAGAAGTAGACTGGTAAGAGTGAACGTGGCGCAATACCCGAAGTCTACGAAAAATCCGTTTATATTTATAGACCAAACGTTGTGACCGACATAGATGGCGCTCCATAGCAACGCATAAATGACGTATGCCGCCACGGAGAGGTACAACCATTTTTTTAAGAATGTTAATCTCATTTAGAAGATGTTTTGAAATGAATCAATTAAAGATGTATTCAACCAACATCACTGATAATCAGTGGCAAGTTATAGAAAAAAACATAAACGTGCAAGAAAGGAAGAAGATTCTTGCCGACGGCCGATACCGCCGAGACGATGGTGCAACTCGAAACAGTATTTTATTCTCATATTCCGGATAAACCATGTATTCAGTCATCAAATCTTCCTGTTCGATACACGAATCTTCCTATTCATACATTTCTCCAACAATAATATCTTGTAGCAGAATAAATTTGCTATAAGATAACTTTTAAAATCGTTTGCATGAAAACAAAAATCTTATTTCTAACGGCTTTGTACTCTATGATTGTAGCATGCGTGATATCTGTTGACTAAGTAACTATCGTTGCGATGAAAAAGATTATTTTATTCATATCATTCCTTGTCACTTTTGTGGTAGGGTTATCGGCTCAAAGTTCATATCCAAAAGACAATATCTCAAACTTCAGGAGCCGAGGCTATAAGGGTAATGCCTTGTACACGAATCATTATATAGTGTGGCAAGGTGTGGAGACATCCCATGGATACATTTTAACAGCCATCATTATTTAGGTGCTGGTGTAGGGGCGTTTTTTCTGCCGCTTGACAAGGTCCCTGCTTTCGGAAGAGTCTTTGTCGAATACAATGCTTATTTCCGGGAAAAGACCAGCACGCCGACCGCTGGAGTGAAAGCAGGCTTTTGCCATGCCATGAATTATAACAATGACTGCAAGTTCCGTAACGCTGCGGAATTAGAGCCGTCTGTAGGCTGGAGCTGGACGTTGCAATCCGGTAAAGGCCTGTTATTGGGCTTGTCCTACCCATTTTATGTGACGTCCAAGCCTAATACGACTGTGTCAATCTATGGGATGCCGAAGATTTCATTCGGAATTGAGTTTTAGTCGGACCACTTGCTTCTGAATTGATCTGTATGCCTTTCTTGATTCATAACTATCAAGAAAGGCTTTTTTTAACAAATGCATTATGCTTGTTGTTTTTTTCAGCGACGGCCTTTATGCAACCTGAAACGGAATTATATTCTCATATTCCGGATAAACCATGTGTCAAGTCATCAAATCTTCCTGTTCGATACACGAATCTTCCTATTCATACATTTCTCCAACACTTATAATACGGCGGAATATATATTTGCGGTATGAAAATATTACTAAAATATGCCTGATTATGATTAGTTTTTTGAAAACAATTAATTGATAGATGTTATGAAACGATTTTTAGTGTCCTGCGTTATCTATGCATTATTTGCATGTAACATTCTTGCTCAAACTCAGATGAATAGAAGTTATCTCTACAACAGGGGATATAAAGCAAATATTCAGGCATCTGTGTTGTTTGCAAACAACAGCGAACTTAGTTCAATATCCTCGTCACATGGATATTCCTTTGGAAACGGATTGTATCTCGGTGGTGGTACCGGCATAGTCTATAGCCCTCTACGCAAACTCAATGTGAGGAATCAGATAATCATTCCTTTCTTTGGTGAGATCAAGTATTCGTTCCTCAAGAATTCAATTGTCAGCCCTTTCGTAGATGTGGTTGCAGGCGGAGCCTATAACTATTCTTCGTATGGTACAGGGTATCTGCTGAAACCTTCAGTAGGATTGGATGTATGGAGATTTTCCGCATCTGTTGGCATTGGTCGTTATGCCATTAATTATGCGTCGGTAGAAGGCAGGCAAAATGGTGAACCGGCAATTATCGGAGATAAGCAAACGAGCACAGGACTTTTTATCTCTATTGCTTACAATTTCAGATAATAATTTGCGGAATATCTAAAATATCCTTTGTATTGAGTTTTAGTATAACCAAATGCAATGGGGATTAGTATATACGTCATGAATAGTTAATACATACCATCAATGAACAATTAGTCAAATTGTGAGAATCACCAATGATTTTTTCAATTTGACTAATTTATTGTTAGCACATGTCATCTCGAACTATGTATTAGTAGTTGACATCCTTTTCCTCCGTAGGTATCCGCGAAGTAAGGCGAAAAGACAAACGGCAAGGCAAATTCGCA
>ENA-ORNF01000778-ORNF01000778.1-human-gut-metagenome-genome-assembly--contig:-NODE-778-length-30945-cov-3.822532_pt1 | contig 30945 bp, 29 predicted proteins | sample MGYA00242110_ERZ509012 | MGnify/ENA primary metagenome ERZ509012 (study PRJEB26280, sample SAMEA2338714) | human gut metagenome | biome: human gut; feature: human-associated habitat; material: faeces...
CATAAAATCATTTAAGTAGTCATATGTAATGTTTAGTTCTTCTAGTTGTTTATTGTCTTTTAAGTTAGTTCTTGTAAATGTATACCAATTATCATTCATATCTACTTTCATATATTCATCTACTTGGTATGTTTGAGCAGTTACAGTAAGTGGAAATAGTAATAGTAAAATTAATAAATATTTTTTCATAAATTTCATCAAGATATTTATCTGTATCCATTAATTGTATTTGAAGACTACGCCTTGCTTCATCTATTTCTTCTGAACTATTAAAATAATTACAAGATAGTCTTGAAAGAGTTTGTGTTCCACTATCATTACTGACTTCTCTCGTTGCTTTAATAATTTTAAGGTTTATTATTTTGTGTATATCTTCTTTGTTAATTTCTTTTATATTTTCAGGGTTATTATGTTCAACAGAATAGCTTTGAATACTGAAATATTTTTTTATATTCTTTTTTAAAAAGTTTGTTAGGCTAAATCTTTCATTATCAGGTATCTTTTTAAATTTATTTTCTACATCTCTTTTAAATGTTTCATAATCCGTTTTTAATCGCAGAAAACCATCATAACTTAGATAATATTTAAACAGTATATGAACACAATTAATTTCAGGGTCTAGGTCTAAAATTAAATTAGCAAAATTTGCTAAATTATCATTTCCATTGTATTTAATTGTCAGTTCGAGACTTAAAGAATGTTCCGTATAATCTTCGGGAGTTATTGTTTGGGATATTTCATTTTTTAATGTTTCCTGAAAAGTCAAACTAAAATCATTAAAAACAAAAGTTTCTTTATTTATAAATTTATCTAATAAAGATATAAGTGAAGTTTTTCCTGTATTGTTTTTTCCTAAAATTAAAGAAAAACTTTTATTCATATCCAGACTAAAATCTTTTAACAATCTATAATTATTAACTTTTATATTCGAAATATACAAACTTTTACTCCCTCTAAATCTGTATGTACTATATGTACAGTTAAAGGCATTAATAGTAAATATTTGTATAATTTTTTCAAAGCTTGACGTTACCATATCAAATCCAACTATACCCTATTTTTACATTTATAAAAGTGTAAAATCTAAATCATTTTTCTTGACAATTTTACAATTGTAAAATATATTCTTAAATATAGATTTTACATATTTAGGATTAAGTGATGATTTTTAATTATATACGAGTTTCTACGATTGAACAAAATACAGAACGTCAGTTAAGAGATGTTGTTTGCGACAGGGTATATGAAGAAAAAATTAGTGGGAAAGATACCAATCGTCCTCAATTGCAGGCGATGTTATCAAATATTCGCTCTGGAGACATTATTAACATTCACGAAATGAGTCGTTTGGCAAGAAATACTCGTGATTTATTAAATCTGGTTGAAGAAATTACTTCCAAAGGGGCAACAATTGTTTTTCATAAAGAAAATATCACATTTAAAGGTAACGAAAAACAAGCCCCCTATCAAAAAATGATGATGACTATGCTTGGAGCAGTGGCAGAGTTGGAACGCTCTATTTTGTTGGAACGTCAGCGTGAAGGTATTGCTGTTGCGAAAGCCAAAGGCAAATACAAAGGTGGAAAAAATAAACTTACCGATGAACAAGAGGCTGAATTAAATACACTCCATAAACAAGGAATGCCTATCGCTCGCATTGCTAAACAATTTAAAATAACTCGTCCTACCGTGTATAGTTATTTAAGAAATGAAGAAAAGTAAAATGACAAAAGAAAATTTGAAAACATTACGAGAACAAGAGAATGCTGAAATTGTACAGCATTTAGAAGCGATTTCTAAAATTATTGCCACCAAATGCAAAAGATGTGATTCCGTCCTCGGCTGTTTGGGTTGCGTATTTAGCCAAGGAGAGATGAAAAGTGATATTGAACACGCTTGTGAATTAATCAAGAAAATTGTCTAATTAATAGGGATTCTTGTCTTGTTGTAGTAATTTTCTTACTTCCTTGTCAAAGTCAGATTCTATTTGCTGGGTCTTGTTAAATACATCATATTCTTTTTCTGCTTTGGTTTTGGCTTGTTTTTGCGAAATCTTCCCCTTATTGCCATCGGGAAGAATGTCATATCTGCGGAATGATAGAAACTCATTAACACTTTTTGCAAACTCTTGCATTGTAAAAGTATTCTCGCGTTCAATTAAATCCTCAATATAATCAAAGTATCCTGAAACTGTCCGTTCTAAACGTTTAATTTCCTTCTCTGGCAAATAATTTTTGGCAACAGATACATCTGACTTCAAGATTCTGCCTTCAGGTGAATGTTTCCAAGTTGTCAGCCCCATATGTTCTTTAGTATGGTCTGCTTTTGTATAAATGATTTCTGCCGCTGTCTGCCCCATAATGGCATAATGGAACTTGTTTTGCACAGTGGCATAAAAATCTTGTGTTATTTGCGAATCCTTATCGTAATCAATAGAACATTCAGCAAAAATATCTGTAATTTGTTGATAGATACGACGTTCGGACGCTCTGATGGAACGAACTCTCTCCAATAATTCACGAAAATAGTCTTTTCCGAAAGCATCTTTTCCTTGTTTCAACCGTTCATCATCCAAAACAAAACCTTTTTGGATGTATTCTTTAAGAACTTTTGTCGCCCAGATTCTGAAATGTGTCGCTTGAATTGAATTAACCCGATAACCTACGGAAATAATAGCATCAAGATTGTAAAAATTTGTTGGGTAATTTTTACCATCTGCGGCAGTTGCCGAGATTTTCTCGGTAACTGAATCTTTTTCTAATTCCCCTGCTTCAAATATATTTTTCAAGTGCAAAGAAATGTTATCAGATGAACATCCAAACAGTTCTGCCATAGATTTTTGTGTAAGCCATATTGTATCATCTTTGATAACAGCATTGACTTTCACATCCTTATCTGGAGTTTTATATATTAGAAAATTAAACCCGTTTGTCATTTTTATAAACCTTTATACAATTTTTTCTATAGTAATATAATCAATTTAAAATATGGTGAATCATTTGTAAAAATTTTGCTATACTTCTTGAAAAATTAGATTAACCACACTTTACAAGCAAGGAATACCTATCGCTCGCATTGCTAAGCATTTCAAAATTACTCGTCCTACCGTGTATAGTTATTTGAGGAATGAAAGGAGATGCTGACTTCCTTGTTAAATTGATAGCGTAAAAATAGATTGTATGCGTTTTTGTGTTAGTTTAAATTTAGTATTAGTTATTCGAAATTTTCGAATAACTGAATTAATTTAATCTATTTTCAGCTTGAACTATCTGAAAATATCTTTTAATTACCTTTCAATAGCCAATCCGTAAGGCTTATGATTTTGATACCGTCTTCAGTTGTCCTTGTTTGTAAAATATCGGTTGTCAGAATAACCTTCGGATAACTATCGCCAATATCTCTCAATGCTTCCAATTCACGTTTGCGGGTATTTATCCAAATACTTCATCCAAATCTGTTTCTAATGTTCCAGCTTGAACAGAAGGCAACGTATCAAATTGTCGCAAATTGTGTTTTTCTATGGAAATGTTATCGTCAAAGCCTAAAATAAAGGCTATTGCTATATGATAGATGATTTCGGTTGGGGCAAGACCATATACTTGTTTTTCAAATATATGTTTAAGCCTCTCTATTCTATCAGGATATAATTTTTTTAGCTTTTCGCTTCTGTATAATCTTTTCACAATTTCAGTAATGTATAAGCCCGATTTCATATATAAATCAATAAAAGTTTTATTTTCATCATCAAAACAATTCGGGTTCTCTTGTTCCAACATATCAACCATTTCAATTACAACTTTTTTCGGTGTATAGATTTGGTTCGTTTTTTGAGGTGGAATATAATCAAAAATATCCTCTGTTTGGTTTTCATCAAAATAGTTACCCAATTTTGTTTTCAAGCTTAGAAATTCTTTTACAGAATCGTTAAATACAACAGGGTCAAATAGTTGTCCTTCAAAATGTTTGGTTTCGCCAGTTTGCTCATCTACGTAATCACCGCCATCTCTCAAAAAGCGGAATTCTTCTAATGAAATACTGGTAACTTCCTTAAAGACCTCGTCAGGAATAATAGTGTCGAAGTTTTCGAGTGTTGTATTTTCGTTTCCATAGGCCATTAAAAACGAAGGAATTGTTCTTGAAAAACCGCGTAAATGGTCTCTAACTCCATCTTCTATACTATTTTTTTCTCGTTGTTTAGAATCTGTTTCCACTGCTTTAACGACTGTTTCTCCAAAGGTTTTTGGTAATTCATCTATGGCAGTTTTCATCTCTTCTAAAAACTTAACACGACTTGCCAATTTTTCTTCATCAAATTTGCGATTTATCTGTTCTATTTCATTTGCTGAGTTAGCTTCTTCAAGTTCTTTTTTGCGGTTCATTTCTATTACATTTTGTTCAATTATATGCTTGGTACATTGTGTTGCTATGATAGCATTCGCTTTACGGTCAAGTTCTCTTTGTAAAGCTTTCTTTGTGGATTTGCTTAAATCCTTGCCATAGGAATCTTGAGCTGTATTTATTAGTGAAGTGGCAACCTCTCCAAATTTTTCTTTCATTTTTTCAATAATGGCATCAGGTTCTTTCTTATCCTGATTTTCTTTTGAGATTGTTTCCACTGCTTCAATTAATTCTTCTTTTGTTTCTTCATATATTTTAGGGCCGAATATATTATCAGCTTTTCCTATAATGATATTCTCTGATATTTCGATATTACCCTCGTCATTGATTGATAATTCATTTTTTGTTTCTGGGGTGATAGTAACAGGTTCCTTTTGAGGCTCAAAATTATGAATTATATCGATAACTTCTTGCGGAGCATTGAAAATATTACCGATGTTTTGGAATAAAAAGTTACACATAAACCCTTTACGAACCACTTCTTGGGCGTGAATTTTTCTGGGAATAGTGAGAACCTTTTCAGCATCAAGAGTTATCATCTCTCCATCATCGTCTTCGCCATAAACTGGGAAGAAGTTTATCAGCTCTCGAATATGCTGTTTGCGTTCGTCAATACTTCCTTTGCCTGCAGAGGTTGTTGAGCTTAAATCATTAGCAAATTGTTCAAAGATAACCAATGTGCGAGCAGGGTCAAAATCAAACACGTAGGCATTTTCTTTACGAAATTGTTGTTGTCCATAATGGAAAAGACACGGATTTTGGGCTCGGAAGGCTGCCTGCATATAAAGAGACGGACTATTTACATTGCTTAGCATTAAAACTGCCGTCCATTCAGGAATGGTAATGCCTGTTGTTAATTGACCAACTGATAATGTAATGGTTTTATCGCAAGATTTAATTGCCTCTAGAACTTTGTTGTATGATTTTTGTGTTTCTATAAATTCGTCTTCATTTATTTTACCATCACCAGCGGCCAAAACAACGTGATAATCTTTAAATATTGGATGAGTGTTTAATTTCTTTTTGAGAGCTTTGGCACTGTCAACACGATTAAGAAGCCAAAATGTATGTCTTAATTCATCCCGAAGCTCTGGTGTTGAAAATGGGAATTTTGTTTGCGAAACTAATGCATCTAAAAATTTATCAACATCATTGTCGTGCAAAAAATTACCGTCAGATTTAGTGGCAAAAAACTCATTTAAATCAAACGCGTAGTTTTCATTCTCTCCATCATCATTAAAATCAGCACCTTGTTTTAGTTTATCGGCAATGATGCTGGACATTTGATAAGTATATAAGTTTAATTTTGGCAAGGTAGCATACGGATTTTCTTCTTCATTCGAAGGATTCCATTCATTTTTAGCTTTTTGTTCATCGGCATAAGTCCAATTATAAATAGCTTCAGATTCAAATTTAGCGTTTGCCAATGCTTTGAATGGTGTGCCAGATAAATGAAGTGTGTATTTGCGATGAATATTATCCAAAGCGACATCTGCTCTATAAGTGTCAATTCCCTCGTGTGCTTCATCGATAATCAATAAATCCCACTTTAATTTGGATATATGGTTTAATTTATCATATTTACCGCCAAATTCTATCGCCCCTTTAAGGTCTTGCAGTGATACAAATTCTATATATTTTCTTGCTGACGCAGGCAAATTTTCCCTTTTAACAACAGATGGTTTGTCTTTTAAGGCATCTGCCTGACTAATAAAATAGTATCCTGATTGCGTTCCCAAGAACTTTTCATAATCACTATACCACGAAGTGGCAATAGCAGGACGATGGGTAACTATTAGGACTGTTTTAGCATCCAATTGTTTGCACAAATCATATGCGGATAGTGTTTTTCCAAAACGTGGTTTGGCGTTCCATAAAAACTCAGCATCTTCTTCCGTATGATTTTTAAAGTAGGCTTTAGCTTGTTCAACGGCTTTTTGTTGTTCTTCTCTTAATTTGTATTCTATGACAGTATCTGTCTGTGACACTCCGCGATTAGCTCGGAATTCATCAAATCTTTGTTTTGAAACCTGTGGCAAAATATGAAACCATTCTGTGCCCGCTTTGCGTTCAATACCTACTTTTTTCAGATATCCGTGAAAATCCGTATCGTGAAAAATATCGCCTGAACCATCATCGTATATGGCATTGGCTTTCCATTCTATTTTATATTCTATATCGGCGGTTTGAGTTTGCTGGCGAATGCGAGTATCAACATCTTGTTCGGTAAAACCAATTTTAGTCCAGCCATCGTGGTCTTTAATTTGTGGAGTTGTATAAGCATAACACATCGGCACGACTTTTTTGCTGGTTTTGATATTTAATTTAGTCATCAGCTTTACTCCATTGGCTTTACGTTTTGTTCAATAAAGTTGATTTCCTCTTCTGATAAGCCATATTTGGCATAAAGTTGCTTATCAATTTCTGGTATTGATTTAGACCAATCAATGTCTGAGTTGTTTGTAAAATCTTGAAGGGGAACATTTGACCAAATTTTAGGGGTTTTATTTCCTTGAGTAACTTTTTTACTTCCTAACATTATTCGGGCGAATTTTGTTTTTACATATTTATTTAAATTACTTGCCTCAATTATGTTATCAAATTTACCAAAACTAATAAAAGTTTCAGTGTGCCCCATAAGGGGTTCCCCCATAAGGGGCGTTGTCAGTACTTCCCCTAATGCTCCTGAACCATTAGAAGATGGAATAAAAACTTTATAACAAACGAAGTTTTCAGGCGGATTTAAATATTTTGTTTTGAAATAGTATGATATTCTTTTGTTGTTTTGCCTACCAATAATTTCTGCATATTCATCACCATCATCAGGTCTAGATTTATAAAATACTTCAGGAAATTTATCAAAAACAGACGATGATAAGTATCTTACAGAACCTCCTGATACTCTCTCTTTTAATTCGGGATGTTCTCTAAAAAAAGATAAATCATATTTATATGAAGTATTAGAATATAATATGTTAGCCAAAGATTCTGAGATTGTGGGAATAACTTTTTTCACAATTGAATTAACTTCTTTTATTGGAATAAAAACATCTATAGGACCAAGGACTTTACTTTTATCCTTATAAGAAATAGCAACCCCTCCTTTAATATCGACGGATGAGAATACATCTTGAGAATTAGCAAAATATGCTAAAACACCAAAATGTTTATCGTTTAACATTTTGTGGTTCCATTCTGAAGGTGTTTTTCCTACATCAAATAAAAAGCGAGCAGGTGTAATTAGCATAACTTTATCAGATATGTTCATTGCGGTATCATAAAACATATGATATACGGGCGGTTGTTCCCCTCTGTTTTCAATATTTTCCTGATAAGGTGGATTGCCTATCACAAAATCAAATTTCATTGTTTTATCTCCTTTCAGGTCTCTGAAATTGAAGACCTGTTTTGTCCGCCAGTTTTTTATGCGGCAATTGATTGGAAAATTAAGGGTTGGTAGATTGTCAAAAAGCTCGTACTGGGCTTCGTCAGCCGTATCAAAAGGAGCACATTCTTTTAAGCCATCCATTTGCCAGATGTTCCAAGCCAAAATATTTGCTATTTGTTTGATTTGGTTGAGATTTGGCTGTTTGCCAAAATGGTGTTTATAAAAATCGATGAAGGTATAAAGTAGATTTTCTCTGGCTAAGAGCAGATTATCTCCTTGAAATTCATAGCCATAGGTTGCCTCATATGCCCTTTTTGCCCATTTAAACCAATCTGTTTCATTATCTGTATTTTCACAAATCACACGCAACTTACGGTCAATAATGCCGATACGTTGATTAACCCCTAATACTTCTCCTGTAGTGGTATCATAACGAGATGTGAGAAAAGGAGCTTCTCCGCAAGTGATTTCCAACCGTTTGGAATCAACATATTTTTGCCAAGTTTTCTTTCCTGAAAAGTTGATTTTTTCAAGATTGGTTAACCAATAGTGTTCTTGCTTGGTATTAAAGGCATTTGTATAACCAAACCATTCATCATCGCATAAATTGTTCATATCGTTGCAAATCCACGACGGTGTAAATACCTCTGCAGATTTTTTTGTGCGATTTTGTTGTTCTTCTTTACTTTTTGCTGTTCTGGGTTGGATGATTTTGGTGTTTTCACCTGTGATTAGTTCTGGTAATATTTCTTTTTCAGCAGTGTATAAACTGCCATATTGAGCGTAACCATCGCACGCCCAGCGAATATAACGTCCTGTTGTTTTGTCTTGGAGTAATAGCTTTAAGAGATAGGGGCTCTTTTCCCTAATGTTTTGTTCTAATATATCAATGTCGTTTTGTGGGCGAGGATTGTCTTGAACGTTGAACAGATACACAACATTTGGGGGCAAAAAACGGTTATGTGTTTCACCTTGTAAATCATCTGTTGTGTTAGATGATGAATTATCAAATGCTTTATCCTCAAAACCCACCGTTTTATTTCCGTAGCACAGAAAGGATACGCAAAATATCCGTGGGCAAAACCTTAAAATGCTTGCTTTTCAAAAGATTGGTGTTAATAATGTAGATGAATTTTATTGGTATATGAATGTGTAACTGCTACGGAAATAAAACGGTGGGTTTGTTTCCGTATTGTCTTTTTATACGCTATCGTCAAATCAGATAAATATAAATGAATTTTATAAAGGATTGACGATGATTTACGGTTATTGCAGAATTTCGACAGAACATCAGGTGGTAAGTAACCAAAAGCACGGTATACAAACTTTTGCTGATGACAATAATCTTCAAATCGATAAATGGGTTGAAGAAACAATTTCTTCCAGAAAACATTTAAACGAGCGAAAACTCGGAAAATTGCTTAAAAAGCTCCAAAAGGGGGATATTCTTATTGCAACTGAATTATCCCGACTGGGAAGAAATTTGCTTGAAGTAATGGGAATTTTACAAAATTGTCTTGAAAAAGGGTGTCAAATATGGACTTTGAAAGAAAATTACAGGCTTGGGGCAGATATACAGAGTAAGGTACTTGCTTTTGCTTTCTCTCTTGCGAGTGAGATAGAACGCCAACTTATTTCAGATAGGACAAGAGAATCATTAAAAAGAGTGCGGGCGGAAGGAAAACATATCGGTCGTCCCAAAGGGAGCACATATAGAAAGTTGGCGAAAAAACATAACAAAATTGTAGAACTTTTGGAAAAGAAAGTGTCAAAAGCTGAAATAGCCAGATTGCTTGATTGTGATTGGAACACATTACATAGATACATTCAGGAATGTATTATTGATAAACCTAAAATAGCATAAATATCTTGACATTTATAACTTTTAATGTTATATGTTTTAGCAGATAGGATGACTATAAAATACATTAAGCGTTTTCACGCAGGAGTTTCTCTGGTTGTATTTGCTGTCATCCTTTATCGTTTTAAAATCCCGAGATTTTTCCCTTTTAAATATTTCTCATTGAAAGAATCTATCTTTCTTAATTCTTTCAGCAATTTAGGAGCATTCAAATCTCCAACCATACGGTATATTAGATTATGCACCTTTTCAGGTCTATTCTCTTCTGCAACAACAAGTAAAGAACCATAGTGAAATATTTTGTTGCGATAACTATCTCTATTTAAAATAAAATGAATCTTCCTGAAATATTCAAAAATACATAATTATTCATATTTTTCCTCAGATTTTTGATGCTGTTGGACTTGATAAGCAATACCGTGTTCATTCTCTTCGAGCAACTTGTTTAACAAAATTAATGGATGCCAATTATCCCCTGCCATTAATACAACAAATTTCAGGGCATAGTTCCATTCAAACTCTATCAATTTATTATAGGACAAATCCCAAAAATATCCAAAATGCTCTGGAAACTTTGGATTTATAGCTTTTATCGTTTTGCCAAATTAGCATTTAACACAACAGATTCAACGATTTTTCTGGCTAATTCTGTTGCATTCCAACCTGAGCTGTTAAAGTTATAAGTTGATTTTATGCCTTTGGGGGCATCTAAAAAAGTGATAAGAGCATAATCTTGTCCTTGATAACTGAAATGTCCCAAAAATGTTGTAATGACATCATCAGGATTATCTAACTTGTAGTCTGTTGCCGTTAGACCATAGATAGAAATACCTTCAATGTTTACCTTACGGGCTGTTCCTCTGGTAACATTATTTCTTAATTTTTCCAATTCTTTCTTATCTGCTGATTTGATGAAAGAGGTATAATCTTGGATAAACTGTGATGTAGTTGCCAATCTATCCTTTTTCAAAAGTTTCATAATGTTGTTGGGCGTATATGAAAAATCTTTATTGTAGTCAAAACCTTCTAAAATACTGATGGAGGCGGAATTTAGAACTTCATCGTTTTCCAAATTCACCAGAATAAAAGCACCACCTGCGGCATTAAATTTTTCAATTTCTTCAGACAATACACCATAATTTCTTTTGCAAATAGCTTCTTCTGTATTGCAAATTTCCGCAAAAGATTTGTTATTGGCAATATTTTTATGAGAACATCCCATTAGAAACAAAGAAACTATCAAGAAAACTATTTTTTTCATATTATTTCTCCTTTTCCGTTAAAACGTTCTGCAATGTTTGATGGGCGACCTGACACCAATGTGTGTAAATATACGGAAGGGTATTGCGATTTTCCTCGCCTAACAACTCTTTTTTAACCTCCTCAAAAAGTTCTTTACGAACTATCAGTCTATTTCCAACGCCCATTCCAAGACGTCGCCACTTTTCAAAAAAATCCTCACCAAGTGCTTTCTTCCTTGGATAAAATTTTGTAATTGGTGGAAAAATAGTTTGGACTTCATCTACAATTTTATTATTCAAAAGTTCAATGAAATATTGTTTAATTTCATTATCTTCAATAACAAAAAAACGAGCCGTTTTGGCAAATCCCATTCCTCCAGGAATCGTCGTTGCAACAATCATTATATCATCAGGATTAATCTGTTTGAGCGTTTGCAAATTCAATTTTTGAAACAAAAATCCGTGTTCATCTATTTGGTATGGATAACTTTCATCAAAAGAAAATTCACGAGAGACCTCTTCCATTTTTCTGGCTGTAAAAGACAATTCTCGTTTGCACCCACATAAATACAAATCAATATTGGGAAGAATGTCCCAAAATTTTATTTCTATACGACAACCCAACCATTCATCAAAATAAAAAATGGCTCGACTGAAATTAATTTCCATCGGATACGTTTTAAATAGATTTATCTCAACAGTTAGGTCAAATTTATGATTTAAAAAATCGCTATTATACACTTTTAAATATTTTGAAATAAAATATTCTTTTGAAACAAACGGCTTTTCCCTGTCATCTTCAACCTCAGAAGTTTCTTCATCGTTTATTTTAATTGTTCCACTATCAATATAGAATTGAATATAGTCATCTATATAATAATAATCTTTACAAACGGTGGTTACTTTATCGTAATCTATACCAATTTTTATTCCCAATAGGCCCAAACGAAAATGGTGAAGACAAAAATCAAAACTAAACAGTTCTCTTAAAGAGAAAGACCATTGGAAGAGAAAATGCACATAATAATTCTTGCTAATAAACAAGATTACTTCACTGTTTAGGTAATTTTTATAACCGAGAGAATAAAAGTTTATTAAACTTTTTAATAAATGTATGCAAATACCGTGATTATCATCAAATCTTTTTATAATCATTGATTTTAACCATTAATCACGACTAACCGTGCAATAGTTTATAATGAGCCCATCTTTTAGGATTATTTTTTATTGCCTCTTCCAACACTCCTACTGGCATACAATTAATTTTATACTCAATAAGCTCATCATATTTTGCCCTGTCATTCCACCAATCAAATTCAAAACAATAAACAGGTATCATTAGAGCCGAAGAATTTAAACTATAAACTCTACATTTCCTGAACCGTAAACCTTCTATTTCTGCATTACTTACTTGTTTAATAGAATCCCGTAAAGTTTCTTCTAAGCACTGATTTGCTTTTTCACTTCCTATATTATTATAAAACACCGTAAGATTCTCGTTGAGCTCACTTTTTCCAAAGTAATAATCTCTATCTTTACCTTCCATATAAAACTGTTTAGTCATATAGTTTTGTATATTTTCTTTTATAATTTCATCTATATTCATTATTTTACCTTAAAAATCTGTAGTAAGATTCAATGAATTAATTCATAAAGTTTGATTATCACTTAATAAATGTTACAGTACCGTGCTCATCAAATACTCTTATGGTAGAAGATGAACTGTCTTTAATAGTGACTGTTGTTGATGTGTATCCTTGTAAAATGCCTCTTTTCACAAAAAGTGCAATACCTCGTTCATTATAAACACGAACATTTTGCCCATCTTGCTTTGCCATTGCTATCATACCGCCTCTCCTTTCTTATTAATTCGGATTTATGATACACAAACCAACGATTGTGTCCTGACTTGCTTTCAGTTAGTTGCAAGAAGACAATTTCCTCATTTTAAACACCTTAAATCCCTTGGTTTTTCTTGTGTTAATGCCATTTATATATTTTTGAAATAAGCGAAAGAAAATAAAACTAATAACCATAAAAAAGGGTTGATTTTATTGTTCATTAAAAATGCTCCTCTATTTTTCATTAACCCTTTGAAATCCTGATAAATATATGAAAAGGAGAAAAAGATGGCAGTAATCGCATATATAAGGAAAAGCACGGATAAACAATCATTTGAACATCAGGAATTTGAAATCAATGAATATACTAAGAAAAATCGCATTAAAATAGACAGATGGATTGAAGAAAGTATTTCAAGCCGAAGGGAACTCAAAAAAAGAAAATTAGGAGAATTATTAGAAGAATTACAAGATGGGGATTGTCTTATATGTAGCGAAATTTCAAGAATTGGAAGGTCTTTATTGGAGGTAATGGGTATATTACAAACTTGCTTATCTAAAAATTGTCAGGTTATTACGATAAAAGAAAATTATCATTTAGGCAATGATTTACAATCGCAAGTTTTGGCATTTGCTTTTGGTTTATCAAGTCAAATTGAAAGAGATTTAATATCACAAAGAACAAAATGTTCATTAGATGCTAAAAAAGCAGCGGGTGTTAAACTCGGTCGTCCTTTGGGTTCTGAATCACGAAAGTTAAAGCTCTCCAAAAATACTAAAAGAATAAGAGATTTATTAGATAAAAAGATGCCTAAAGCTCAAATCGCCAGAGTTATGGGCGTGCAAAAAATAACACTCCGCAGATTTATTAAACGAATGGGATGGAATTATTAAAAAAGAAACCAGAGTTGATACTCTGGTTTTATTATGAAATTATTATTTTACTAAATCCATCAATAACTCTTTTGCTGTGGAATTTTGTGTAATATCTGCTATATCAAAGGCATCAAATTCATATTCAGCACAAACATCTCCTGCGAATGCTCCGTAATAATGGAGAAGAGCCATATTATATAATTGATTATTAAAAGTGGCTACCATCAATGGTGTAATTCCTAAAATATCTGGAATATTTGGGGATGCCCCTTTTTCTAAAAGGTACTCAATCATTTTTCTGTCGTTTCTTTTTACAGCCATCATCAGTGCTGTTTCGCCGTTCGCATTAGGTGAATCAATACATTCTCCCATCTCTAATATCCTATCTACTACCATTGTTTTTTCAAAAAATGGAATATTGGGATTTACAACCAAAGCCATTAAATGGGTGTAGTCATCAATATGTTTGAATTTCATTGTACTTCGGTCTATTATTTTGAGCAAACCCGTGTAATCGGAGGAAACTAAAAAATGTATTAAAAATGACTCTACATCAAACAAAGGCTCAAATTGCTTTAGATTGTCATACTCTGGAATTTCTTGCAAATGTTTAAGCACTTCAGCCAACTTCCTCTCGGCTTTCATATGATAAGTGAGAGGTTTAGACGTATTTAATATTAGGTCTATCTTTTCAATTAATTCCTCAAAAACTATATCTTCTCGCATTTTTAATCCTTAAGAGCCATACTATATAAGGTTTTTGATAATTGTGTTTGCCATTGTGGTAATAATTTATTTTTATGTAAATTCACCAACAAAGCCCAGCTTGAAGAAATGCTTGGTTTTTTATTCTGCCATACCAGAGAACCCAAATAATTACTGCATTTGTTTAAATATCTGGTACTGAAATCTCTTCTACTTTTTATCTTTTGCTCTTGTAGCAATTCATCCGCAATGTTCAAAAACATCTCCAAATATTGATTTTTCTTATTATTGTTCATCAAATCTCCTTAGTTATAATAATAATATTTATCAGTTGGGAGAAAAAATTAGATGATTTTGAAAATTAATGTCTTTTGTTTGATAATAAAACCACCCATCACTAAAAATCTTATCTAAATAAACTGTTCCACTCATTTGGACTGCTTTCCAAAGGATTTTTATTGCTTGTTCTTCGTCATATATAAATTCATCTGTCATTGATTTTTGTGGATGTTTAATGGATAAATGTGCGTGAATATTGCTTTCAAAATGTTCAACAGTTCCAATGTAATTCATTGTCTTATATTTGGAAGCATCTCTTCCAAGAGTATAGGAACAATATAATTTCCACCATTCATCTATTTTATTTTGAATCATCTGCAAATTAAATAATCCAGATAAATTAACAGGATTGAAATTTAATGTGAGTGCTAAATTAAATCCATTGGCTGGATTATTTAATGTATTGATAATTTCTTGCCGATATGGAGTAATTAGTTTATTAAATTCTTTTTTTCTATGGGATTCTTTGTATTTTTTTATTTCATTTCTTTGGGTTTCTTTAAATTTATTCATTAATTGAATGTTGTTGTTTTTTAACATTTGTTGATGAAAGTTAATTAAATCCAGTTCTTTTTCCTCAATAGTTGGTTCTGTGAATTTTACTGAAGTTGCTGTTATTAAATTGTCTTCATTTATTATAGTGAATTTTTCGTTATATTGTTCTAAATGATTTTTGAAATTGTTTAATCTGTTCATTTCCATAATGTCTCCTTAATAATTTAGATAATAAAGTTTCAATGCTCCTCTTGTTGGAAGAGGAAGCTTAAAAACTTACAAAAAGTAGGGAAATTAATGTCTAAAAGTCCATTAATATTCATCATTGATAATTTTATTTATCAGCGATGTTGAAATAGTATCATATCAGCTTTGGGCGATGCAAAATTATTCTGATAATTTTATTTATCAAAATAACCCGAAAATTTATTTTTTTTGATGATGGGCATAATACACTGATTTTATTTAATAAAAAAAGTTCGCAGAAATTTGACTTTTGAAAAAGTTTAATGTAATATCTACTTTGTTCAATGAGGTGGTTTTATCCTCTATTCCTAAAATACATATCCATAAATATTGCGATTATAGTTTCAACTTTCAAAAGAAGGTAGGCTATGATTTGCGCAAATTACCAAAATAAAAATCCTAAAAAAATGATTGAAGTTTGAGAAGATATTTTCCAACTACTGATGTTTTTGTTAGAGCTTGAACTGCAGAAGAATTAGGAGCTATGGATATGAAAGCGGTTATTTTAGCTCGGGTTTCCACCGAGATGCAGGAAGACGGATTCTCTCTTGATGCTCAATTAGACAGGTTAAGAAACTATTGCTCCTTTAAAGGATTAGAGATTGCAAAGGAATTTACCTTTGTTGAGAGTTCATTCCACGGCAAGAGAACTAAATTTTATGAAGCCGTTAATTACATTAAACGGCAAAGTAAGCTGACAGCTCTTGTTGTGGATACGGTTGACAGGTTGCAAAGGACTTTTAATGAGTTTCCGATGCTTTTGGAACTTGTTAAGAAGGAGAAATTGGCACTTCACTTCTTTAAAGAAGGCTTGGTAATTGATAAGAACTTCAAAAGTTCTGACCTTGCGATGTGGCAGATGCAGATTTTGTCAGCCAATATGTTTGTTAACTCAACTCGTGATAACGTCAAGCGTTCTGAGGAGCGAATGCTCAATGAGGGGCTCCTCCCTGGGCCTGCACCGATTGGTTACTTAAATACCAAGGATGAGAATGGCAAGAAGACCATCATCATTGACCCAGACCGTGGACATTTCATCAAAAAATTATTTGAAGAGTATTCCACTGGGTTGTTCTCTATGGATGAATTAGTCAAAAAGTCCAAAAACTGGGGATTGCGAAACCGTAAGAGTGGTAATCCAATTACCAAAGCACAATTTGCGGATATTTTGCAAAACCCGTTTTACTATGGCGTGATGTATTACAACAAGAGCTATTTTCCGCATATTTATGAGAAACTCATTTCCAAGGAGTTGTTTGATAAGTGTACCGATGTGCGGACAGGAAAGTTCAAACGAACATCCAAGCATACCAAAGAACCCTATATTTTTCGGGGGCTGGTTCGTTGCAAGTATTGTCATTGTTTACTTTCTCCATATACAAAGAAGGGGCAGTATGTTTATTTGCGGCATACAGCCCTCAAAGATTGCGAACATTGCAATAATGTTAGTGAGAAAATTCTACTGAAAGAAGTAGAAAAAGCCCTTGCATCAATCAGCTTTGATGATGAGTTGAAACTCGCTCTGGCGGATGCATTAAAAAAACGCTATGAAGCCACACACGGCAACAATCATTATCAATTGGAAAAGAATCGGAATCAGTTGGTTGACGTTGAAGAAAATCAAAAGAAACTTTTGGATTTGTTGATTGCGGGAACAGTTCCTGCCGAAGTATATCGCAACAAAAATGCCGAGTATGAAACGGCTAAAATTGAGCTGCAGGCGAAAATTGAACAATTGCAAACTCCTGATAACTCTGTTGAGCGGGCGATTGATAAAGTCTTGAATTTCAGCCAAAATTCTTTTGCAATTTTCAAAAGTTCGCAAATTGAAGAAAAACGCCGTATTTTAAATATTGTTTTTGCGAACTTTTTGATGGACGGGAAAAATCCTGAAATATCAATGCATAAAAACTTCAAGCTCCTATCAAAAATAGGAGCTTGTGAAGATTGGTGCTCTGGAGAAGACTCGAACTTCCACTGCCTGAGGCAACATGCACCTGAAGCATGCGCGTCTACCAATTTCGCCACCAGAGCAACGGGTATTTTAATAGCGGCTTTTTTTTCATTAGTCAATAGTTTTTTTAGCCTTTTATAAAAATAATTTTTACCAGAATATTCTTGTCAAATTACCCCATAAGCGTCAAGCAGAAGGCATATTCCCAATATTATCCTATAGATTACAAACGGCAGATACGTTGCATGCCGCAGCCACTGCATCATCAAAAATATGGCAAGAAACGAAAACGCAAAGGACCAGATAACCGCCTGATACGCCATTATAACCTGAGCCAATTCGCCGCCGGTATATATTTCATAAAGCGCCAATATGCCGGCAGCAAATATCGCCGGAACAGACAGAAGCATAGAAAATTTAGCTATTTCGCTACGATTGTATCCCAGAAAACGTCCCATTGTAATGGTTACCCCTGACCGGCTGGTACCGGGAAGAAATGCCAGGCACTGGGCAAAACCTATGCACAAAGCGTCGAAAAGGGTGATGTCTTTTAATGTTTTTCGGGTACTAAATTTAGTGTCGGCCACCCATAAGACAGCAGAATATACAATCAGCATCCAGCCGATAAGTTTTGTGCTGCGTGTCCAGTCCATCCCGACGTATTTAAGCGTGCCGCCAATGACTATTGCCGGGACGGTTGCAAACAAAAGAAAATACGCAAGCCTTACGCCTTCTACCTTAAAATCAGGCAAAAACTTATGTTCCCAAAGCTGAACCAACATATTTTTTACGGTTTGCCAAAAATAGAGAACAACGGCTATCAACGAGCCGATATGAAGTGCAATATCAATAGTCTGCCCCTGATCGGCAAAAGAAGTATATTTGGCAAATAAAATCAGATGCCCTGAGGAGCTTACCGGCAGAAATTCCGTCAATCCCTGGATTAAAGCCAGCCAAAATATATGCATATCAATCATTGCCTACCCTCTAAACCGTTGTTCACTTCACATTTTTCCAGAGAAGTATAAAGGCAAGTCGTTAAAATTCAAATAATGTTCCCTGTTCTGAAGAAGTTTTTTTTGATTTTCCAGAACGCGAACGCGGGGTTGCCGGTGTCGAAACGGCGGACTGCGGCGGCATTGCCGCTGATATTTCCCCATCAGCAAACCTGATTGTCAAGCCGGTTTGTTTTTTTGCCTCGGTTACATTATATATCGTCTGATTTTCATTTCCCCTTACCCAGGCGAAGCCGCGCCTCAGAACAGACTCCACGGAAACGCCTTCCAGCCGGTGCGCCAATCCCTGCAAACGTTCATCGCTGCGCTCAATCAGATTTTTGACATACACAGGTTTAATCTCAGCCAAAGCGAGAGCACTTTTTTTCTGTATCAGGACGTTCTTTATGGCAATATGCAGACGCTCAAGACGGTAATCCAATTTCTGGACATTTTCCTCAAGTATCTGCTGCAGGTTCGGAATCCCCCGCCCCAGCCCCTCTATGCGGCTTTTATATTCTTCCAGACACCGCCGGATTGAACTGCGCATGTGGTTATCCAAAATATTCAGCCCCGAAACAAGCTCGTCTTTTACCGGAACGGCAAATTCGGCAGCACCGGTCGGCGTCGGTGCTCTCTTATCGGCGGCATAGTCTATCAGCATCGTATCGGTTTCATGCCCTACGGCGGAGATAAGGGGAATTTCTGAATCATAAACGGCGCGGATAACGACTTCTTCGTTAAACGGCCACAAATCTTCCAGACTGCCGCCGCCGCGAGCAACAATAATCACATCCGGACGTCTGACGGAATCGTTTCCGTCTAAAGCGTTAAAACCGCGAATCGCCGCAGCCACTTTTTCTGCCGCTCCTTCGCCCTGCACCGGTGTCGGCCACAAAACGATATGGCTCGGAAAACGGTCGCGGATACGGTGGATAATATCGCGGATAACCGCACCGGACGCACTGGAAACGACACCGATAGTCCGGGGCAGAAAGGGAATCGGCTTTTTGTGTGCCGTATCAAACAATCCCTCTTTAATAAACTGCTGCTTGCGCTCTTCCAACAGTTTCAACAAAGCACCCTGCCCTGCCGGCTCAAGGCTCTCTATCACCAGCTGGTATGAAGATTTCCCCGAAAAGGTGGTTATTTTTCCCGAAGCGATAACTTCCAAACCGTCTTCAATTTTAACTTTCAGACCGGAAGCCACGCCACGCCAGCAAACCGCCGACAAGACGGCGTTTTCGTCTTTTAACGACAGATACCAATGCCCCGAATCGGCACGTTTGGCTCCGAAAATTTCACCACGCACCAGCACCCTGCCAAAATTTCCTTCAACAAAGCGTTTGATTTCGTTTGACAGTTCCGTAACGGTTTTAGGCTGCGGCCCTTCAGCTGCCGCTTCAGCCGGCATTGTTTTTTCTTCCTCAAAATTAAAGGCTAAATCCATCATAAATCCAGCAATCCTTTAGCAAATTCTTCCGCCTTAAACGTATCCATATCCTCAGCCTGTTCGCCAACACCGACAAAATAGACGGGAATGCCGGTTTCTGCCGCAACGGCAATCAGAATTCCCCCTTTGGAAGAACCGTCCAGTTTGGTAACCACTACACCGTTGACGTCAACAAGCTCCTTAAACGTCTTTACCTGATCCAGCCCGTTCTGCCCGGTTGACGCATCAATCGTTATCAATGTTTTGTGCGGTGCTTCGGGGATGACTTTTTTGACGACGCGTACGATTTTCTGCAGTTCGTCCATCAGCCCTTTTTTATTTTGCAGCCGCCCGGCCGTATCTATAAATACAATATCGTCGCCACGCTTTTGCGCTTCTTTCAACCCGTCATAGCACAATCCGGCACTGTCGCAGCCGGGTTCCCCCGAATATACGCGCAGGTTATTGCGCGCCCCCCACACCGCCAGCTGCTCCACCGCGGCGGCACGGAACGTATCGGCAGCGATAAACGACACCTGGTACCCTTGCCCGGAAAATTTTTTGCCTAATTTGCCGATGGTGGTCGTTTTTCCGGCACCGTTGACACCGACCATCAAGATTACAAACGGTTTGCCGGATCTGTCAATAATAAACTCCTGTTCGGAAACTTTGAGGATATCGACAATATCACGGCACAACTCTTGTTTTATCTGTGTTATATCACTGCCTTTTTCGAACCGGCGCGCGCTGAACCTGCCGATAATTTCCGAAGACGCCTTAACCCCGACATCCGCCGTATATAATAACTCTTCCAAATCGGTTATGACGTCTTCCGACAGGCTCTCTTTGGTAAATATATCTGTAATCCCGCGGCTTAAATTCAGCGACGTTTTCTTAAGTCCGAATCCGAGTTTTTGAAAAAAGCTGCTCATTTGTCCTCCTTTCTCAGATTTCTGAGTTTTTCCGCACGTTCCCGCCGGATATGAACAGGCACCTGGGGCATACGCGCCGCCGGTGTCCCCGGACGTTCAGAATACGGGAAAACGTGCAGTTTGTCTATTCCTGCCTCTTCAACCAATTTAAGCGTATTGGTAAAATTTTCATCGGTTTCCGTCGGAAAACCGCAAATAAAATCGGCACCAAACGTACACTCCGGACGGACTTCGCGCAAGCGGCCGCACAGACTGATGACATCTTCACGACTATGGCGGCGGCCCATCCGCTTCAAAATGAGATTATCCCCCGACTGAACCGAAAAATGAAAATGCGGATAAATGTTCGGATAATTACGAACGAGTTCTATGAATTCATCATTTATTGCAGCCGGGTCAAGAGAGCCGAACTGCAGCGACGGCAGATTAGGAAAACGTTTCAGCACCGCAGCAACAAGTCCGCTGAAACTCGGCTCATACGAACAGGCATCAATACCGGTCAGGCATATTTCTTTGAACCCCTGCTGCAAAAGCAGGGCTATCTGCGCCATAATTTTTTCTTCGGGAACTGACCGGTTAGCTCCGCGCGCATACGGTACGATGCAATAAGTACAACGATGGTTGCAACCCTGCTGGATTTCAACAAAAGCTCTCTCGCGCCCTTCAAAACCGGTAATCATATAAGCGTCATATCCAGAGAAGGAAAAGATATCTCCGACTACCGTTTTGCGGTCTGACACAAGATATTTTTCAATTTCGGTCTTTTCCTTATTTCCCAGCACAATATCCACTTCCGGCATTTCGGCAAAGCGTTCCGTACTGACTTGTGCAGCGCAGCCGGTAACAACAATCTTAGCGGCTGGATTTTCTTTTTTCAGCCGACGGATTGCCTGCCGGCACTGCCTTTCGGCCTCAGCCGTTACGGCGCAGGTATTTACTACGACCAAATTATCATATTTTTGCAGTTTTTCTTTAAAAATTTCACTTTCATAGCTGTTAATGCGGCAGCCGAACGAAACAACTTTTACCATTTTTATTATCCTTGCGTATTTGCAACGGATAATAACGGGTAAATCAAATTTGTGCAAGCTAATTTAAAATGTCATCTGATATTTTTCGGCAACTGTGGCAGCGTAACGATACCATAATGGCTTCAGATACGAATGGGAGAACCACGGCGTCCACGGCTTATGCCCAGCAAAATGGAGAATTGCGGCAGAATCGTAGACTTCTCGCGGATTTTGCGGAACGGTTTCATTAAAAAATTTACTCAGAAACGCTGCATCCTTTTCTTCAAAAAAAGTACTGTTGCAGTTGTAGCGGTATGACAGCGGTACAACTTTGCTGCCAAAAACGACATTCAAAACATCCTGATCGCCAAAAACCTCATTATGCGTATTAAAATAGATTACCGCGCGCCGCATAATATCATCTTTACGGATTTGAGCCAAATTTAGCAGCATTACGCCGCTGTTAAAATAAAATTCCCTGCCGCCCAAATCCATGTCGGCGACATGCCCGGGAAACTGATACATCAGCCCGTCTTTGACCGCCGCGGCATATTTTCCGCGCAAATCCGTTTCATACACTTCGGACAAATCTGCCTGTACCAGCGTATCCGCATCCAAATACAAAACTTTTCCCAAGCTTGGCAAATAATCGGCAATAAACAGCTTCTGCAGCGAAATTTTAAATGAGGAAAACCTTCCCAGCCGCGCATAATCAAGTTTCGGCTCTCGGGCAGGATACAGCTCTATCGTCACGTCGTCTTGAGCCATTTTCCGGATTTTGGCGGTATCTTCCGGCGCAAAATCTTTGGCTATGATATGAACATGATATTGTGTCCCTTTGTTTTTGCTGGCAATTGCAGATTCCAACGAAACCATCACATACGGCAGGTATCGTGCGTCTGCCATATAAACGATATTGACGGCTCTTGGACGAAACATCAGGACGATACACACGACCGAGGCCAGTAAGACGGCAGCAAAAAGCAAAACATATTTTGCGGTTTTCGGCATCACAACCTCACAACTTCATTAAAATAGCGAAACCAGAGTTCTTTAAGAAATTCCGGCTTATAGTTATCCTGCCACGGTTTGTCACCGGCATAATGGATAACTGTTGCATTTTCATATATGTAAAACGTATCGCGGGGCAGTTCCTCGCCAAAATAACGGCTGAGAAAAACAAGGTCATCCTCTTCAAAAAAAGTACTGATACAATTATAGCGGTATGACATCAGTTTCAATTTACTGCCAAACACGACATTAAGAACATCCTGATCCCCAAAGAAATCTTCATGGGTTTTGACGTATTCCACCAGCTTTGCCACAACATTGTCCTGCCGCTGCAGTTTCAGATTATACAGCATTACGCCGCTGTTAAAATAAAATCCGCGTTTATCAAGCCCTATCTCCGCCATCTCTTTAGGAAAGCGATAGAATATCCCGTCTTTGGCTACCGCGGCATAAACCGTTGAAACATCTATATCAAACAGTTCCCGCAAATCTTTTAAAACCAAAGTGTCCCCGTCCATATAAATCACTTTGTTCAGTTCTTTCAGGGTATCCGGGAGAAAAATTTTATGCATACCGACTTTATACTGCATAAAGCGCTGCATATTTTCATAAGGCAAATCCAGTTCCTGCTGCGGAATAATTTTGACATGGACCGTTCCCGGCGCCAGCTTTTGCAGATTAAGCAACATATTTTCATCCCGGCGGGTAATCTCTTCAGCGACGACATAAAAATTATAAGTACTTTGCGGACATTTGTTTTTTATGGCGGAATACATGGAAACCGCCGTCGGCGTTACATAGCGGGAATCGGTTACCAGCACGATATTTACTTTTCCCGGAGCAGCTGGACATTTGTTTTTTTGAATACGGATTTTCTCCGGATGCGGCAGGCGCGCCGAAGCAATAACTTTGGGAAGCGGCGCTTTAAATGGCGAATCCATATCGGCAGAAGACAACATTAATCCGACAACGCCGGCTATGGATACCAGCAATAAAAAAAAGATGCCGTAAAAAACTTTTTTGGACATTATTTTCTCCTTTTGTTTTTTTATAGCACTAATTTATTAATTATTCGTGGATAAAATCTTTTCCGATTGTAAAACACAATTGAAATTATATATTCGTTTTGCAGTAAAACCGCTTTGTTGTGGAGAATGTTTGTTACAATGTAGAATTTCTGCCATAACGGGGTTTGACCGGAATAAATAACCACAGCACAGGAATAACAGCCATGAACCAAAAATCAGCACGCATTATTGCCACATATTTCGGATTGGGTCTGTCCAAAATTGCGCCCGGAACCATGGGTTCTCTGGGGACGCTTCCCCTTGCATACGCTTTGATTTATTTCGGCGGATTCTGGACCTTGATGGCTGCGGCAGCGGTATTGTTTGTACTGGGCGTGAGAGCTACGGAAGCCGTTATTGAAGAAAGCGGGGACAGCGATCCTTCCAAAGTTGTCATTGACGAAACGGTCGGGCAGCTGCTTTCTTTTTCCTTTGTGGCCTATATGGCGCCGGAATATCTGACCGGAATGTCCAGCCTGCTCTATTATGCAGCCGGATTTATCTTTTTCCGCTTTTTTGACATTTTGAAAATGGGACCGGTCAAATATGCCGATACAAAAATCAAAAACGCTTACGGCGTTATGCTTGATGACGTCTTTGCCGGAATTTTCGCATCGATTGTGCTTCTCGGGCTGCTTTGCTATATGGTAAACGTATAAATTGTTTATCTTTTCTGTACTATCTGCTTTAAGTCTGGGCGAGCTGGAAGAAATTTCCTGAGGGTGGCCAGACCGTTGACTTTCGGTGAAAGCAACCAGCGACAAGGTGAGTTAGGCAGTCCGCCCGGAGTTAATCCAAAATGTTAATTTTTCTTAATTAACAAAGTTTATTTTTTTGCTTTTGATGCTCTGAATACATTGTTTTCCTCAAAGTCAAAAAGCCCTTCGCGCACAAGGCGCTTGGACTTTTTGGCATGGGGGTATTTGCTTAAGTTATATAATAAATCTAAAAACAGACGATTTGTATATTTAATATCGGCCAGACCTGTTTCGGAACTTGCCAATTGAACATCTTTCTTTTTAGCCATTTTACATTCCTTTGCTAAAAGGGCGATACTGCTTAACTCGCATGACAGTTTAAAGCAGAGGCTAAGTTATTGATATATTTATAATGAGCTTTTTAGCAACTCAATTTCGAGCCATTGGGTTTCTTTTTCGTCCTTTTCTTTTTGCAGCTGTTGCAATTGCCCGCTCAAAGCGTAAAACTTTTTTTCATCCGCAGCATAAAGCCCGGGGTCGGACAATTCTTTTTCCAAACCGGCTATTTTCTGCTCAATAGAGGCTATTTCACCAGGCAAAATTTCATACAGCCGCTGATCTTTGTAACTGAGGCGGACTGTTTTCGCCTGAGAGCTATTTTCAGATACGATTGCCGAATCTGACTGTACAGATTCAGAAACAGAGCGTCCGGATTTCGGAACCGCATACGGCTGGCGTTTTGTTTCTGCCGGCGCTTTTCTGCCAAAACTGCCGTCCCGAGCGATATATTTGTCATAAAGCTCTTCATAACTGCCGATGTGCTCAATGACGCTGCCATCTCCCCGCATATACAGCATTGATGTCGTAATTTTATTTAAAAAGTCGCGGTCATGGCTTACCAGCAGGATTGTTCCTTCATACTCATCCAAAACCTCCTGCAGCAAGTCCAGCGTATCCATATCCAAATCATTGGTCGGTTCATCCAAAACAAGGAAATTCGACTCCCGAGCCAGCGACAACGCCAGCATCAGCCGGTTTTTCTCACCGCCGGACAGACAGGAAACCGGACTTTGCGCCTGATCCGGCGTAAACAGAAAATCTTTCAGATAAGCGATAACATGGCGATAATGCCCGCGGACATAAATATGGTTCCCCTCTCCGCACAATGTCCGCCAAAGTGTTTTGTCCGGGTCAAGCATTTCCCGGTTCTGGTCAAAATATGCCATTTCCAGATTTTTCCCCAACCGGACAAATCCGCTGTCAGGCGCCAAATGCTGTGTCAGAAGCTTTACCAGCGTGGTCTTTCCCGAACCATTGGGGCCGACTATGCCAATGCGGTTCCCTTTCAGCACACGCAGGGAAAAATCTTTGACTATTTCCCTTTCGCCAAACTTCTTACAGATATGTTTGGCCTCCATTACCAGTTTGGAACGAACGGCAGCTTCTTTTATTTCCAAATCAACCGACCCCATCCGCTTTACCTGTTCGCGGCGCTCCTGACGCAGCTGCTGCCACCGGCGCAAACGCCCCTGATTGCGACGGCGGCGAGCCGTTACTCCCTTGTGAAGCCACTCTGTTTCCTCTTCAATCTTTTTATTCAGGTGTTTTTCTTTAATAATTTCCTGATTGATTATTTCATCCTGCCATTCTTCAAAAAAAGCAAATCCGCGGCTGCCGGAATGGACAATTCCCCGATCCAGCCACAGCGTACGATTGGATACATGGTTTAAGAAAGAACGGTCATGGCTGATGACGACGACGGCGCCGGAAAACTGTCTGACGATTTTTTCAAGCTTTTCTATCGTAGTTATATCCAGATGGTTCGTCGGTTCATCCAGAAGCAGGATATCCGGCTCTCCAATCAGCGCTCTGGCCAGCGCTGCCTTTTTAAGTTCGCCGCCGGATGCCGTTTTCGGGCTGATTTCTCTTTTTATGTCAAGCTGCCCGGCCAATATATCGGCACGGTATGCCTGGCTCTCTTTTGTTTCTGCATCCAGCCCCGACAGAATGACGTCCTGAAGCGTTTCGTATTTTGAAAAATCAGCCGCCTGTTCCATATACGCAATTTTAAGCCCCGGCTGGACAAACACCTCGCCCCCGTCCGGTTCCATAACGCCGGAAATAATTTTAAGCAGTGTCGATTTTCCGCTGCCGTTACGACCGACAAGGCATATCTTGTCCCCGCGGCAGATATTCAGGCTGACAGACGTAAACAACGGCCGGACGCCAAATGTCAGGCTGATGTCTTTTAAGGTATATACGGGTGCTTCATTTATCATTTTTTTATAGTTTTATCAGTTTATCCTGCTGATTAGTTAGGATATCTTGCGGTTTAAAATTTACAATCTGTTTTTTATACTTTATTTTGGCTTGAAAGCAATATATTTTTGCGATATGCTGTTTTTTGGTGATATTTTCAAAACAGGGGCGGAATCATATGAAAAATACCGGTTTTATTTTGTTCGGACTGGCAGTCTGCGCAGCGGCGGACGTCTGTGCCCAGAGCGCACAGCTGGAATTAGGGGTAGAAGACATTGCCGGCGCAGCGGTTAAAGAAGAAAAACTGGATTTCGGACAGAAAAAGCAGGCCCGTACCAAAACAGACAAAGTTACTTCGACAATCGGCGACACGCTTGATTTGTTTGGAGGCGAAGACAAATCCAAAGAAAAAAAGACAGTCAGCCTTGAAGAAATGAAACAGAAAGCTGCTGCCGGGGATATTGAAGCGCAGCTTGACCTCGGCTATATGTACCTGTACGGCGTCAACGGCGTTAAGGCTGACTATAAACAAGCTCTTGCCTATTACGAACAGGCGGCCGAAAAAAAGAACGCCGTCGCTCTTAACAATCTGGGCAGCTTGTATTTCAACGGCCTCGGAACCAAAGTCGATTATCCGACAGCCATAAAATATTTTGACGAAGCAGCAAAACTGGGCAGCAATGATGCGGCCGTCAATCTGGCAATTATTTATCTGGGGTCGGATCCGCAGACAAAAAGCAAAGCTGACTTTGAAAAAATATATAAGCTTCTGGAACAGGCTCAGACGACAAACAATACGGCAAAATTTCTGCTGGGTTATTCCTACTATAAAGGCTTTTTGGTCAGCCCCGACTATAAAAAGGCTTTTCTGCTGATTAAGGCCGCAGCAGACGCGCAGTATGACGAGGCTCAATACGTACTTTCGGATTTTTATATCAACGGCTGGGGAACTCCGAAGAATTATAACAGAGCCGTACAATCCCTGCGTATGTCGGTTGCGCAGGGCAATCCGGAAGCCATTATGCGGCTGGCGGATATTCTGGCCGAAGGAAAGGTTTACACGCGCAATATAAAAAACGCCCATGTCCTGTATAATGTCGCTTCGGTTATGGGTATGAGCGAAGCTGCAGAAAAGCGCGACGACATAGAAAAAAGTTTGAGGATAGAAGATTTGCTGGCCGTGCAATCTGAGGCGGAAAACTACAAACCTGCCCCTTCCCAGCTTACCTCTTTCATACGTCGGACATTCGGTAACAGCCTGAAAGTCTACATTGATACAAATTTGGATTCTGATTTGGCAACGCAAACGGTTAACTAAGAATTACGGGAGAATAATAAGGTGAAAGCTTCATCAGCACTAAATAAAATCGTTTCCTGGCTTGGACTATTTTTCTTTGTTCTGGCTGCATATATGATATACAGGCAGTTGTCGAAATATTCCATGGAAGAGCTTAAAAATGCGCTGCTGAGCATTCCGCTGGACAATCTTCTCTATGCCCTCTGCGCTTCGTTTACCGGCTATGTTGCCTTATCTACATACGATTATCTGGCACTAAAATACATTCAACGAAAACTGGCTGCATGGAAATGGATTCTGACCGGATTTGTCGGCTTTTCCATCAGCAACAATGCCGGTCATGCCATCGTTTCCGGCGGTACGGTTCGCTACCGCTTTTATTCCAGATGGGGAATAAGCCCCGGAGATATTGTCAAAATGGTAACGTTTTCCGGCTTTACTTATCTTGTAGCCTGTTTCTTTCTGATTATTATCGGTTATGTTTTGACGCCGGATCATGCTTTCGGCGGAAATGATTCCACCAAAATGTCGACTTTTATAACTATGATACTGTCGGTTATCGGTCTTGCTGTTTATTTGTGGGCCAGCATTTATTATAAAAAGGATTTGGTTATTAAAGGAGTGGATTTCCGGATGCCGAATTTTAAACTGGCGCTTGAGCAGGTTTTTATCGGCAGTATTGATATCGTGATGGCATCGCTGGTGCTTTACTCCGTTTTAATCTGTTTTGTCGAGATTGACTTTGTTACGTTTATGGGAGCATTCATCATAGCTCAGGTTCTTGGCGTATACAGCCAGGTTCCCGGAGGGCTTGGCGTTTTTGAACTCGTTTTCTCCAATATTCTTCCCGGACAGGACAACCAAGCGATTTTATTCGGCGCGTTGATTGCTTACCGCATTATTTATTATCTGCTGCCGCTGGTTTTATCGGGTATTGTGTTACTGCTGTATGAGTCTTTCAGAAAAGAAGACGATACTCCTGTCGAGGCAGAGGCTTCTCCTGCTGCTGAGAAGCGTTAGCGAATCGCCTTTTTCCTTTACTTTACATCTTTTTTCTGCTATTATGGAAACAGACAGCGGGAATTATTGTTATATCGGAGCTTTACAATGGCGACATTTGATGAGATAAAAGAGAAAGCAAAAACAGCTGCCATGGTTATTGCGCTGGGAAGCACTCCCGCAATGCAGGCTCAAGAAGCCCACCCGAATATGCCGGAAAAAGAGGCTGTACATTTAGAAATGAAGCAAGACGCCAAAAGAGCCGATTTTATCTGCGAAAATCCGGAAACATATCTCAAGGTTAAGGAAGACCAAGGCAACCGATTAGTACAGCAATTACAGATGCCGGTTGCCGATGACAATAAAAAAATTGCAGAAACGGAAACGGCCATCGGTCCTTTTCCGGGATTTGTTATTGAAGAGGAATTGGATACGGATTATAAAAAATACAAATCGAATTTCAAATCACCCAAAAACGAAATAGAACGGGAAACACGAAACGTTCAGACCAAGGAAGATTATAACTATGACAATATGGCATTTTATGATTCAAGCGATAAAAAAGTCCATATGCCCAAGTGGAACGTATCCAAAGAGATATTGGATATTTTGAACGAACGTATACCAAACAGTTGGGATTTGCACTTAATGTCGAATAATCCGACGGCGGAGATTGCTGCCGAACGTCATGAAAATACGCATTTTGTTCATGATGTGCGCGGACAGATTGATGAAGATTCCCGCTTGTACCAAACAGCAGATATGAAAGTTGAGAAAGACTATGTTACGGAAAAAACTGCTTACACGGTGCAATGTCTTACCTTGGCCAATATTTGGAGAAACTGCAAAGCTTCCGGAATGGAAACAATAGAGTTAAACGGAGAGAAAAGACCTATCGGCGAGATTATGGATATCGTTCCCGGGTTAAGAGACTCTGTTGAAAAAAATGGTTTTAACCCCGCTTTCTCCGAAGATATCGGCAGAATTGCAAGACTGGCGTCAGAACATTGGGATAAAGAATATCTCCCCGGTTACAGTTCCGAACAGTTTTCCGATGTGGCGAGGTCAGGTACTTCCTCAAATATCGTCAACAGTATCATAGCGGCAAGAGAGCAGCAGCAAATATTAAAGGATATGACAAAAAATCTGGATATCGGTTACGGAACAAAGATTGACATTCCCGATGACTGTGTCGCTTTGATGATGCCTAAAAAAGAAATTACCCAACAAATAACAGCATCCGCCAATTCCTTTTCGCCCAGTACCGACGGACTTTTGGCTATTGACCGCTATCTTGAAGAGCGCGGCTTAAAAAATGACAAAGATAAAGACCAATATCTGAAAATGCAATTTGCCAATATTGTCAACCGCTCTGACGACGCCGATCTGAAATTGAAAGAGCTTATGCTTGCCTGTTGCAACAAAGATAATAATATGATTTATTACACTGACAAACTGCAAGTCAGAAACCAAGGCGGTATTCAGACCGTATCCAACGATTTGGGAAAAACGACATACGCTCTGAGCCGTATGGATGAACGTTCCGATTTTGCCAATAACCAAACTAAAGGCAAGGCAAGAGCCCAAAAGGAAGAAAACGAAACCAAAATTTTAACACCGGCAGATATATCCAGAGCTTTTTATCAAGGAAGATAATCGCATCAACTTTACCGTCAAAACAGATGCGCCCGTTTTCTTTCGTACCTTTACCTCTTATATCAACTTGAAATTTCTGCCGTGTCAAAAATTTCGACGTTCTCGGTGGACTCCTCAATCGAGACGTCCTTTTTCATATAGGAGCCGAACGTGACCAGAATGCCCATGGCGATGGACAGGGAATAAAACATCTGCCCCATGGCGGTGACGACGGTCATCCAGGAGAAATGGGCGACATTGGGCAC
>ENA-ORNF01000780-ORNF01000780.1-human-gut-metagenome-genome-assembly--contig:-NODE-780-length-30889-cov-3.641273_pt1 | contig 30889 bp, 26 predicted proteins | sample MGYA00242110_ERZ509012 | MGnify/ENA primary metagenome ERZ509012 (study PRJEB26280, sample SAMEA2338714) | human gut metagenome | biome: human gut; feature: human-associated habitat; material: faeces...
CGTTCCTTGTCCAGCCTGTAGGCCTGATCGCCGTGCAGGGCGGCTTCCACCTCGTCCCAGTGGGCCTGGGTCAGGGCCTGGACGTCGTCACGCACCCGGGTGAAGGTTTCTTCCTGAAAATGGAGCATGGCGTACCTCCGTCATTTTTCGCCGAAATCCACATCCAGCACCAGGGCCAGAAGGTTAAATGGAGCCGGAGTCTCCACACGGAGGGCAAAGGAAGACTGCTCATCCATACCATAGTTGTGAATCATCCGCACATAGCCGGAGTAAGGTTCGGAAACACTGTACCTGCCGGGCTGGAAATCCTTCCATGCCTCCGGAGTTCCCGTTCCGTAGCGGAATTTCAGGGTGCTTTCATGAAGCAGGACGCGCGCACCGAGTTGCTTTTTAAAGCAACCCAGCGTCTCAAGCGTTTCCAGGGGCATCGTCCTTACTTCCGCCGGAGCGGCCAGGCCTACGGATACTGTTTCCCCATCCCCCCTTCCGGGACAGGCGGCATTCCCGGCTCCGTCAACGCTGATGTCCATGCATGCGCCGTCCCCGCCCACCAGAAAGGCGCCGCATCCCGCCAAATGGCTCAGGCCGGACAGCGTCTCCCCCTTCACGACAGCCTCCGTGCAGGCATCCAGGCAGTCATTCCCATCCGCCATGCATTCCACCGTAATGCAGGCCTCCTCCCCTTCCCCGCGCGCCACGGCAAACCATACCTCCTCATCCGGTGTATTGCGGGAACCGCGCAGGGACGCCACGGACAGAATGCGGCCGTGTTCCAGGCGGTGTGCATGCCACGCCACCACATTCTGTTCCCTGTTCAGAGTCATGCATACGGCGCTGCCGTCACCCAGAACGCACCAGACATGGAACGCCGTGCTCCTCTGTACAGTCCAGTCCACAATTCCCTCCCCCAGCAAATGGTCGGACAACAGGCTCACATCCCTTGTCTGGTAACCGTCAGCCTCCAGAGAATAAAATAATTCCCGAACCTTCATCCCGCCCTGCTGCACAAAAAGAAGGCTGTTTTCTACAGACAGGGCATCTAGGGAAGCGGAGCCTACGCCGGAATGGCGCTCAAATCCGGCATTAGAGGCATTCAACCCTTCTGAATTGGTGGCGGACAGACGCCATTCCCCCTCGCTGGTTCCAATCATCAGCCCCCGGAGGGAAGCTATCCAGGAAATGCGGTTCTGCTGGGAAGCGGCCATTGTCAGAATCATGGGAGAATCCGCCGGAATTCCGGGCGTAAACGCGGAAAAATCATCCACCCTGCTGGCCCACAGCGTCTGGGGCTGCCCAGGAGTGCCTCCGAACCACAGCCGCCCCTGATGGAACTCTACCGTGCACGGATAACCGTTCCGGACCCCGAACGCACCAAAAGACCAGTCATTGGTATCACAGTCACTCAGCGTATGATAGGACAGATGAAGGGCACTCGCAAGATAGGCGCTGCGCGGGGAAACATATTCCTCCACCACCACCTCATGGTTAAAGGAGCCGGCTGATGCGCGGAATACGGGCGTTCCCGCAGAAGACCCGTCCTTGTAAGCCATGAGGCGGATTTTGTAGTAGGACATTTCCTCTTCATTGCCGCTCAGGGTGAAATTATTCCGGAACCCCTCCCTCTGCTGGAAGCTCTTCACGGAATGCCACACTAATTCCGGACGGTTGGGAAGGTAATTGGAGCCGTCCGGATACCCCCGGCAGATTTCCCATTCCGCATCCCAGGTCCCCGTAGTCTCCAACGTCCACGCGCCGTTGACATAAATGCGGGTACTGGCATCGGCCCCTTTTTCAAAAAAGGCCGTGTACCTCTCCGGGCGGTCCACCCCTTCCTGGTAGTCGCTTTCCCGGCTGAAATCGCGGATGCAGGTATAAGCCTGCCGCCAGCCGTCCTCCCGGTTCATGGAAAAAGTCTCTCCCTTGTAAAGATCCCGGCTCAGAGTCGTCAAATGGTAAAAAGGCATCTGGTTTCCCTCCGCCACGGTTTCTCCATATTTCCTGGTGATGCGCAAAAACTCCTTTCCCTCCATTTCCGGAGTGAATACATCATCGTCCGCCGTCGCCAGCAGCCTGTTGACGCTCCCCTCCCGCACCATGCGGCATTCCAGCCGCACGGCATTCAACAGGGAACTCTCATAAGGAATTCCGGAAAACTCCAACGCTTCCAGCCGCCAGTCATCGTCTGCGTAGCGGGCCAGCGTCATAGGCGGCGTAGAAGGTTCCACGCAGTAAATCACGTCATTCAGCTGCTGCATCCGGAGGTTGCTTACCTGTTCATCCGTCTTCCACGGAGTAAGCGTTTCCAGCACCCCGCCTTCCGTATCCGTCAGAAGCGCGCCATTTTTAAAATACCGAACGTAGCCGCGCCCCACTTCCAGCATGAACTGCACGCCCGTGGAGTACTTGAAGGAAACCAGCCTCACCATGCCCTCCCGGCATCCCGCGCGGGCGACCAGGCGTGTTCCCGGCCTGCGCCGGAGACCGCCGAAGGGGCTGACCAGAAAATTTATCAGCCGGGAGGCACCACGGGACACGGGGTCCAGGTCGGCGCGTCCGGCCAGCCACGGGGTCAGTTCCCCGGCTGTAAAACTGAGCCGCTGCAATACTTGTTTTGCCATATTCCTCACCACAGAAGCAGAGAGGGGCAAAAAACGTCAACACGCCTGGAAGGTTCTTCCGTTTTCTCCCAAATGCGTTCCGGGCCTCAACTCCAGTTACAGGGCAATCGCCCACAGAACTTTCAGATAACGGCCCTCCGGATAAGTGCTCAGGAAAGGGTGGTCCCAGCCGGGGCCGGTCATCGCCATTATCTGGAGCTTGCGCCCCTGCCGCTGGGCAGCCTTGATGACGGTATGCTCAAACTCCGCGGGGGAAAGCAGCCCGGAACAGGAACAGGTGACAAACAGGCCGCCGGGGCGCACGCATTGCAACCCCAACATATTGAGGTCATGGTATTTCTTGATACCCTCTTCATACCCGTCCCTGCCGACGATGAATTTGGGAGGATCCAGCAGCACAGCGTCAAACAGGCGGCCGTTGCGCACCATCTGGCGCGCATAGACAAAGGCGTCCGCATGCACGAAGTCGATGCGCTGACGGTTGATATTTCCGTTTCTCTTAGCCATGGCGACGGCTTTCTCATCCAAATCCACAGCCGTTACCTCCGCCGCTCCGCCCAGCATCTTGGCGGCAATGGAAAAGCCGCCGCTGTAGCAGCACAGGTCCAGCACCGTAGCCCCCTTCACCAGGGAGGCGAACTTGAGGCGGTTGTCCCGCTGGTCACAGAAAAAGCCCGTCTTGTGCCCCTGGGCGAAGTCCACTTCATAGGTGATGCCGTTTTCCACAATCTTCACCAGCCTGACGGGGGCCGGTGATTCCGGCGCTTCCTCCGCCCGGATTCCCTCCATGCGGGCAATTCCCTCATCCACCTGCACCACATGGCGTTTTGTGCCGCACAGGCGGTGCAGCAGGGGCAGCCAGCGGTTCAGCCTCTGCCAGACGGCCAGAGTACTCACCTCCAGGCTCAGCACGTCCGCGTAACGGTCCACCACCAGGCCGCCCAGGCCGTCGGAATCTCCGTGCAGCACGCGGTACGCATTAGTGGTTTCATCCAGGCGCAGAACTTCCCGGCGCAGCTTCACGGCGCGTTCCAGTGCGGCATCCAGATCCCGTTCGGCAAAAGCGTCCTTCCCGTGGTGCACCATGCGCAGGGGCGTGCGGCTGGCCTCATTCCAGAATCCGGCGCCGAACAGTTCGCCGTTCTTGTCATAGACGTTTACCAGGCTACCCGGCGCTATTTCCCCGCTTACGGAGCCGAGCATGCGGGGGAACACGGCCGGATTGTATGTGAAATACTTCAGCTCCACCCAGGGCTTCGCTCCCTTCCGGAGCCTTGTTGGCAAAAAGGTTCTTTTTGGGAGCCGTGCGCGGACGGCCCGGCTGGGAACGGCGGTCCCGGTAAACGGGCCTGGGACGGGAATCACGGGAATTGCGGAAATCGTTCATGAAATGCTGGAGAGAAGGGTTGGATCTGCGGCATAGCGGGCCACGGCCATATCGATGGCCTCTTCATACGCCCTCACGGGCTTCTTCATCAGAGAAGAGAGCCGTTCGCAGGACATGGCGGTATGCCGGGGCCGAGCATCCCTGAAACCGGCCTGTTCGTCGAGCTTTTGTTCCGCCACGGGCGGCAAAGAAGGCAGCAACCCGTGCTTCACGGCGCATTTCAGTACGGTTATGGCATAACTGTGCCAGGAAACGGGCTCCCCGGACTGGCACAGATGCAGCACGCCGGACGCCCCGCTCTCATAAGCCAGAAAACGGAGCCATGCACATAAATCTTCCACCCATGTGGGCATGGACCATTTGTCCGCCACGGCAGCCAGGGGCTCCCTTTTCATCGCCCGCCGCAGCACCATTTCCGGGAATGAGGGCCGGACCGGATTGCCGAACACCCAGGAAACGCGGGCTACCAAAGCATCCGGCATCTCCTCCCGCACACGGAATTCCGCCTCCAGTTTGGACTCCCCGTACACATTCACGGGGCGGCACTTCCCCTCCTCCGTTTTTAAGCCTTTCCTCCTGCCGTCCAGTACATAATCCGTACTTAAATGGATAAAGCGCATACCCTCCAGGCGGCAAATGCGCGCCATCATCTCCGGAGCCATGGCATTGACGCGGTGGGCCGTCTCCGGATCATCCAGGCAGGCCTCCAATCCGCTCACAGCGGCGCAGTTCACCACATGAGTGGCTCCGGAAGAAAGAAGAACACGTTTTAAAGCGCTTAAATCCTTCAAATCACAAAAACCCCGTCCGCATTTCACCACCTCCAGGCCATATTCCTCCAGATACGCCGCCAGGCGCCCCCCCACCCGTCCGTCCGCTCCGAACACCAATGTTCTGTACATGACGCAGAGCTTAGACGCTTCACCCTCCAAAATCCAATGAAAACCTTTTTTCATCGTGACAAAAGATGGAAAGGTTGTTTGAATTAAAGTTGTGTTTTACCATGAATATTCTTTAACAGCCTGCGGCCCGCTGAACGCCAGAGCCGCGGAAGTATGCAGGAAGGGAGCCCTCATTAAAACGGATGAAGGCGGGTACGGCTGCATCCAGCCGTGGCCGGAACTGGGAGACGCCACCCTGCAGGAGGAATTGGACGCGCTCAGGAAGGGTCGCCCCCTGCCTCTGGGCCTCCGCGCTGCGGAGTGCGCCCGAACGGACGGGGAAGCCCGCGCGAGGGGTGTCAGCCTGTTTGACGGCCTGCACATTCCGGAAAGCCACGCCACGCTGCCCTCCTGCGTCAGCCCCGCTACCATTCGCATCATGGAAGCCAAGGGATTCAAGGCTGGAAAAATCAAGGCCAGCGCCAACCTGGCTGCCGCTCTGGAACGGCTGACAATGCTGGCTTCCATGGTCCCCTCCTGGCGCTGGAGGCTGGACTTCAACGGCAGTCTGAATGAAAACGATGCCCTGAAATTCTGGAAATCCCTGCCCCACCACCTGAAAACCAGGATAGATTTCATAGAAGACCCGTGCCCTTTCTCCATCCAAAGCTGGGAACGTCTGGTGGATGCCGGCATGCCTCTGGCCCTGGACATGGGTTCGGACGTGGAACACCAGCCGGCTATTTCCTCAGACCTGCCCATCATCCGCATCGTCAAGCCCGCACGGGAAGCAACTCCGGAATACCTTTACGAACCTCCCGTCTTCACCACCGTCATGGACCACCCCGTAGGACAGCTCTGGGCCGTTTACCAGGCGGCGGAATATTACCGCAACTCCCTTCCCACGGAAATTCCCCTTTGCGGCCTCTGCACGCACCTTCTGTTTGAGCCGGACCCCTTCATTGACCAGATGGGCGGCATGAACCCACAAGTGGCCGTGCCCGGAGGAGCGGGACTCGGCTTCGGAGAAATCTTGGAAAACATCCCCTGGCAAACACTGTAACAATGCAAGCCTTATCTGCTTCATTGAACCCATACGGGCTCAACAGCCTTAGTTTCTATTCCAGCCATTCTACCACTTAAAAAATCTTTAAATATTATTTTTGAATTCTTTCCGGTGTCTTGGCAGCATCAGCCGTTCCATTCCAAACAACAGGAACAGGGATGGGAATGTCTTTATGGCCTCCAGCATTCATATAAAATCCAATCATTCAACCTTCGTCTTACCCATAAGGAATTCCAGTAATTTCTTTTCTTTGACCCATAGACAATAAAATCCGCCTGTACATCTTTTCTACTGGCCGTCATTAAACGGCCAGAACACCCATGACGCTCCATTCTTTTTATCCTGGCAATGTATTGGCCGGATACCGGTTACCTTTCTCCTGACATTCCGGTTTTCTTTTCCCAAGGGGAAAGGTTCAATCCCTTTTCATATGTGACGAAATATATTGTCGTGAAACAAGCTCAAAAAAACATTAGCAATCTCCCCTTCTTCAACGGTCAGGTTCCATGATATCGCACATTAATACATGGAGACAGGAAAATATTTATCCACCGGATAAGCAATCCGGTGTAAAGCCGTAAATTTTGAAAATAAGAATTTTATATAAATTGGGCATGCTGAAAAGAAAGTTCATTGTCCAAAACTACCCATCCTGTTTGAGTGAACAAGGAAGGAATGAAAAAACTAAATATTTTACTTGGTGTTAGAAAAACATTCTTCTGGGCTTGAAATTGATTGGTTCATTAAGAAAAAGATGCCTGGTTCTTTTAGATAGCGGATTGCTTATCCGATAGGCTTCTTTCAGATTCCGGGTTGGAATCCAGATAATAGAAAGAATAACACCAATTATCAATAATTATGAAAAGAACCTTATTCGCTCTGTCCTTTTTAGCGGCTTCCGCTCTGTCCAACGGAGCGGAACCAGTCTATTCCTGGGAATGGACGGCCGGTGGAGCTCAAATAACTGCTTCTGGTTGGCATAATGACTTCACTTACACGGAGGGGAATGATTACGCTTCTTTCACAAGCAGCAATAATCCATGGAACGCAAGTATTTCAGGTATTTCCAACAGTTTTACGATCAGTTTCGACCTGAAAAATCTCTCTACACAAAACAGCAATTGGAATTCCATCCTTAGTCTGTATTCCAATAACACGACATCAGGAAATGGGAACTCTCTACAGCTGCAGTTCAACTCGTCCGGAGCTCTTATGCTCTACAACAAGGTTGGCGGCGAAACTTCCTTTGGAGGAGCAAATACAGGAAACACGTCTTCCATCAATACGGGACTAACATCTGCCGATCTCCAGAGGAACACTTGGACCAGTTTCAGCATCATCTCGGATTTGGATTCCAATACTCTTTCCGTTTATGTCAACGGCTCTCTGGCTGGTTCCATTACGGAGTGGAATCCCCAGTCTCCCGCTCTGACCGGAGCTCAGTTCGGAAGCGCATTCGGAGGCGGTGGGCATGCATTGTTAGGCTCAATAGACATTAATAACATCAAGTTCTATAATGAAGTGGTGCTTCCCGTGCCGGAACCGGCCACGACTTCCCTCAGCCTGATGGGGCTTGCCGCTCTGATGATGCGCCGCCGCAGGGCTTGATTTCGTATCCGTTCCTTTTACATGCAATAAAGAGCCGCGCTTCTGACAAAAGCGCGGCTCTTACTTTTGATGATCATGAAGGACACCGCAACCGGATCATTTCAACTCCGGATGCCCATCACGGAATTTTCTATTCCGGACGTGTGGAAAATTTAAGGCCGGGATATTCCTTCACATTGCAGCCGGGCGTCTTGGGATTCACCAGCACCGGAACAAAAGTGAACATCCACCGACGCGCGGAATTGTTGCTGGGGCTCTTCACCAGCACGCGGTTCCAGCCCTTCTTCAACGGAACCATGGAAGGTTCCCGGAAATGGTAGTTTTCATCCACCATCACGCCGCTGTTGCGCGGCTTCTTCCATTGCGGCGGAGCAATCTCCCGGCCGTTCACGAAAAATTTGGGATCCGCATGGAACCATTTACCGGGAACGCTCGCCGGGCCGTTGCGCCAGTCGGACGTAGCCCAGGTATGGCCGCTGATCCAGAAAGGAACCGTCTGCGCCTTGGGGGAATAAATCCAGGTCTGCGCGTAATAAGTGTGGTTCTTGTGGGGATAAGCTCCCATCTTCGCTCCATTGAACAGCGTCGGGAAATCGCAGTAATGCTTGAAAATGATGGTGGCTCCCGTGTAATCGTCTCCGGACCACTCATAGGTGACGCCGTCAATCTCATAGGAATCCTTCATCTTCCCTGCCTTGTTATCCTCCTCCGGGGCGAATTCCGTTTCCGTCTTGCCGCCGTTGGGAATAGGCCCAAGCAATTTCCAGGGAATATTAGCCTGCCGCACGTAATTAAACTCCTTATCCACGAAAAAACGGTCCCGGATAGCGAGCACTCGGTTCTCGTAATCCGCAAATCCCTTCAGCAGAGGATCCCCCTGCACGGGCAAATTGGAAAAATACTTCATATATTCGTCCTGGTTGGGATCTCCCTGAACCTTCTCATGGGGATTGTTCCACAAGGGTTCGGAAACGAACGCCATCCCGGCGTAAACGGGCGTCTGAAGAACCTGGTTGCGCGGATCCGTAATTTCCAGGTCCGGGAAAGAACACAGCATCATGCCCAGTCCTTCCGCATTCCGAAACGGGCATGCCCGGCGGAAATACATGGTCATGGCCGTTTCAAACGGATCAAGGTGGTTCAGGTAAGTCTCCAGGGAATCAACATACTTCGCTCCGTCGGTAGGCCATGCGCCACGGTTCTGGCGGCCGGACCATAACTGCTGGATGGAGCCGTTATAGCCCTTCGGCGTCAGGCCGGGCTGCCATCTCATGGGAATGCGGCCGCAGGACTCCACTGCATGGATGTACTCCTTAAGAATCTCATTGTTCACCTGCTCATCCTTGCCGCGCACCTCGTCCGTGCCAATGTGGATGATGGGCATTTTCTCCTTGGGAACCAGGGAACACAACTCCTTGATCAGGGCCACCAGGGCTTTGGTGGCTTTTTCATCGCTCATCTTCACGTTGAGCGCCTTGCGGAACATCTGGCTGTGCCCCGGCATATCCATCTCCGGAATCAGCAGGATATTGCGCAGGCGGCAGTACTCCACCAGCTGCTTAAACTCCTTCTGCGTGTAAAACTTGCCAGGCATGCGCGTATAATTTTCGGGGGCGTTCAGCTCCGGATAAATTTTGGATTCCAGCCGCCAGCCGGGGTTCTCCGTAAAATGGAAGTGGTAAACATTCAGCTTGAGCTGCGCCATGGAATCCAGCTCCCGTGCAATCAGAGGTAGCGGCATGTAATTGCGTCCCACATCGTTCATGAATCCGCGGATTTCAAAATCCGGCCAGTCCACGATATCGCAGGCGGCAATGGTCGTCGTCCCGCCGCGGCGCAAAAGAAGCTGCTCCAGCGTTTTCATGCCGTAATAGAATCCTCTGGTATCCATCGCCGTAATGAGTGCGCCGCCGGGAGTTACACGGAGGGAATAAGCCTCCTCCTTCAGCTTGGAATTTTCCGTGCCGGCTTTCACATCCCCCTTGACGAATTTAACGGCAAACGTCCCGTCCGGAGCCACCTTCACGCGGTGCTCCGCCAGAAAAGATTTCAATTCGGAAACAATGAACTTCATCTGTTCCGGATAGGAAGTCCTGGACGGAGACGGAGCCAAAATGCGTACGGACTGCACGGGAATGGCCCTGTCGTCCCAGCGCAGCTGCTGGGGTTTGGGAACCAGCGGAGGCCGGTCCGCCGGAAACAGCCTGTAATTGGCCCCATTGGCCGGGAAAGACGGGGCCGTATCCTGCCCCCATGCTCCGGCGCAAGCCATGCACACCCATGCAAACGATAATAAAAGGAACTTCATGCGGTTCATAATACGCCCGCAATAACAGCTGCCTGTCAAACCTATCGTGTCCAACTTGCCGGAAAACGGGGTTCCGGCAGCATTTTTTGCAAAAAGACCAGAACCTGTGCTTACATGGCGGAGAATGGCTGAGCATCCTGCACGGCGGGGGCATCTTCAATTTCTCCGGAAATGCCGCTTACGGCCACGCCGCGGCGCACGGCGTAAAGCCCCGCTTCCTCCTCCTTCTTTCCGGCTACAAAAGCCCAGTAGTAATTACTGCGGTCATGATAGCAGGCCCACTCTCCGGCAATCCCCGGGCGCGCTTCCATCAGCAGGGAATAAGAATCCGCGGGAGAAACTTTGAACCCGCGGGGCGTCCTCAAACCGGAAGAGGGAAAAGAACGGATGTCTCCTCTCCACACAAGATCCAGAGAGGAAGAGGGCAGCAGACCTTCCGCGAGGCTGCTTCCCGCCAGCACCTGCCCGGCGCCAAACATGGGCAGACAGGAAGAACCCATAAGAGCGGCGCCGCAAACGGAGACAAGGCGCAGGAAAGGGAAAACGGATATGGTCATGGCGTGCTTCTGAAAAAGGCGGAAAGGACTCAACCCCCAAAAGCTTCCACAGTCAATCAAAAACAGCACTCTCTCTGGAACTGGGGGAAAAAGGCCGTTTTCCGGACAGGTGGACAGCTTGACAACCCATCCGCGCGTTTTTATAGTTTGCTGCCTGTTTTGAAAGGAAGAACGCCCATGGCAGCCCAGTCACGCAACATCGCAGAATTGGAAAACGCATCCGTATGGCGTCTGCTGATCCAGTACTCCCTGCCCTCCATCGCCGGCATGGTGGTATACTCTCTGTACAACATCATTGACAGCGTATTCATCGGCCACGGCGTGGGGCCTCTGGCCCTGTCCGGCCTGGCCGTCACCTTCCCCATCATGAACCTGACTTTCGCGCTGGGCACGCTGGTAGGCATCGGCGGGGCGGCCATCAGCTCCATCCGGCTGGGAAGAAAAGACCAGGAAGGAACTGAGCGTACGCTTGGCAACGTCCTCATCATGAGTCTGATTGCCGCTGTGGTGCTGGTGATTCCCACGCTTCTTTTCCTTACGGAAATTCTGACAGCCTTCGGAGCCAGCGGGCAAACCCTCACCTATGCGTACGACTTCATGCTCATTACCTTGCTGGGCCTGCCCGTCACATACGTCTTCTTCAACCTCAATCATGTGATGAGAGCTACCGGCTACCCTAAAAAAGCCATGGGCTCCACCCTTCTTTCCGTAGGAATCAACATCATCCTGGCTCCCATCTTCATCTTCTGGTTCAAATGGGGCATTACCGGAGCCGCCGTGGCCACCCTTCTCGCCCAGGTCGTCGGCATGGTGCGTGTGCTGTTACACTTTTCCGATGCGGCCAGCACGGTCCACTTCCGCCGCGGCATCTGGCAGCTGCGCAAGACCATCATCACCGGCATCCTGTCCATCGGGCTGGCTCCCTGCCTGGTAAACGTCTGCGGCAGCGCGGTCACCGTCGCCATCAACAGGCAGCTTGCGGACCATGGGGGAGACCTGGCTATCGGGGCCTACGGCATCATCAACCGCATTCTTATCCTGTTCGCCATGCTCGTCATCGGCCTCACGCAGGGAATGCAGCCCATCATCGGCTACAACCACGGAGCCATGAAACCGGCCCGCGTTCTGCTCACCCTCAAATACGGAGTTCTGGCCGGAACATCCTTTACCACGCTGGGCTTCCTGGCCTGCGTCTTCTTTCCCCGCGGCATTGCCGGCCTCTTCACGGATGACGCCTCACTCATCAGCCTGGCGGCCAACGGCCTGATCATCTGCGTGCTGGCCTTTCCGCTCATCGGCAGCCAGATCATCATCGGGAACTTCTTCCAGGCCATCGGAAAAGCCCGTCTGGCCATCTTCCTGTCCCTGACGCGCCAGATGCTCTTCCTGCTGCCGTTCCTGCTGGTCCTGCCCCGTTTCTGGGGGCAGGACGGAATCTGGGCATCCCTCCCCCTGGCAGACGTGCTTTCCTTTATCGTCACCCTGCTCTTCATCCGCCGGTTCCTGAAATACTACCGGCTGAAAAACAGGCACTACCTGGTTCCCGGCACGGGAAAGGCATAACCTTTCTCCCTATCTGCCTTATTTTATTTGCACGAATCCGCGTTCCCGGCCTCGTTCTTTCCGGGGTGCGGCAGGGGGGGAGTGAAACCGCTTTTTCCCATCCTCTGGAGAAAAGCCCTCCCCGCCTACCGTTTTGCCGCTGGCATTTTTGCAGGACATAAGACCGGCAGTATGCCTAACGCGCCGTACTTTCAGGACTCTATTCTGTTGGGCTCTTCGTATGGATTCATCATCCGGAACCTCGCCCGGGAAAACCGCTTTTTCCACCGGACAGCCCCTGGAAGCACGACAACCCGAACGGTATGACAAGGAATCAGATCAAATGAAAAACGGAATCATGATGCAGTATTTTGAGTGGAATCTGCCCAACGACGGACAGTTTTGGAACAAGTTAAAAGAAGACGCCCCCCACTTGGAGGAAATGGGTGTCACGGCCGTCTGGATTCCTCCAGCCTATAAAGGGAAGGAACAAAATGATGTAGGATACGGCACCTATGATCTTTTTGACCTGGGGGAATTCGACCAGAAAAACACCGTCCGCACCAAATACGGCACCAGGCAGGAACTCCAGGAGGCCATCAAGGCTCTTCATGAACACCATGTAGGCGTTTATCTGGATGCCGTCATGAACCACAAAGCGGGAGCAGACTATACGGAAAAATTCATGGCCAAGGAAGTGGACCAGCAGAACCGCGACAAGGAAATTACGGACGCCTACGAGATTGAAGGCTGGACCGGCTTCAACTTTCCCGGCCGCGGAAACAAATATTCCGACTTCAAATGGCACTGGTACCACTTCACCGGAACGGACTACGACGCGCGCACGGAAAAAACCTCCATCTTCAAGATTATGGGAGACGGCAAAAGCTGGAGCGAAGGCGTGGATGAAGAAAACGGCAACTACGACTACCTTATGTTCGCCAATCTGGACTTCAACCACCCGGAAGTGGTGAAAGAAATGGAAAGATGGGGAATATGGGTATCCCGGGAACTGGATCTGGACGGCATGAGGCTGGACGCCATCAAGCATATCAATGACGAATTCATCAGGAAATTCCTGGCGGCCGTCCGCAAGGAAAGGGGAGCAGACTTCTACGCCGTGGGCGAATACTGGAAACAGGATCTGGAATCCCTGGACGATTACCTCAAGGAGGAACGCTACAAAGTGGACCTGTTTGACGTCCCCCTGCACTACAACATGTACCAGGCCTCCAAGCAGGGCCGCGATTACGATCTTTCCAAAATTCTGGACGGAACCCTGGTTCAGAACCACCCTACGCTGGCCGTTACCTTTGTGGACAACCATGATTCCCAGTGGGGCAGTTCCCTGGAATCAGCTGTGGAAGACTGGTTCAAGCCCTCCGCCTACGCGCTCATCCTGCTCATGAAGGAAGGCTATCCCTGCCTCTTCTACGGGGACTATTACGGTGTGAGCGGCAATCCGCCCATGCACCGCGCCATCATCGACAATCTGCTGGAAATCCGTAAAAACCATGCTTTCGGGGAACAAAATTACTACTTTGACCACCCGAACACCATCGGCTTTACCCGTGTGGGAGATGAAGAACACCCGCATTCCGGCGTAGCTGTGCTCATTTCCAATGGAGAGGATGGAGACAAAGTCATGAACGTGGGCAAGCAGCACGCAGGGGAAACTTGGAAGGAAGCCACCGGCAACGTGGAAGAAACCGTCATCATTGATGAAGAAGGCAACGGCCGGTTTCTCGTTCACGGCGGCAATGTGGCCGTATGGATTCCGGAACACGCATCTCAGCACACACGGGAGGAAAACGGCAAATAACGCGGTTCCCGCCCGCAAAGAGCCAGAACGGGCATGAAGAAACGGCCTGTTCTCCACTCCGGACTGTTTTTCCGGAATGGGGTTCAGGCCGTTCTGACTTTAATCACCAGTTTCAGAAGCTTCCCTTCCCCAATGCAGCCGGCATGCGCATCCTCCGGGAAAAAAATGGCGAACTGCCCCGGTCTCACGACAAAAGAGGTGTCCGGCGCATCATCATAATGCTGCGCGTCCTTTTCCCTGCTGAATGGTTCGGAAGGCTTTTCCAGCGCCGCGCGCTCTTTCCACATGAATCCCTCTTCCCGGGAAAGGGGCACGTGGATGTCAATAAACCGGTCATGCACTTCCATGCGGGCGTTCTCCCGCTTCTTCATCACCGCTTCATTCACCATCACGGTCAGGGCGTCTTCCTCCAGGACATGGCGGCCAGTTTCCAGGGCTGCCGGAGCAGCCTCCCTGATAAAATCGAAAGCTCTCCTGAACAGGGGATTCAACATTTCGTAACGGGCAGAATCGGAAAGGGAGGCAATAATCATAATTACAGGCTCCGTCCCCGGAGCGGGCTTCATTGTAACGGGGAGGAAAAGCCAGTCAACTCATTTGCCCCCCTTCCCCCGATATTCCGACGCACAGCCCGTTCCTTCCTCCACGGAATGAAGTTACCGCCGTTTTCCCAAGCCTTTAAATACGTTATTCCCGTGAAGCACAGTAAAAAACTTGTCATCCGGCAACACCTCGTATATTGGAGTAACTGTAAGCTATCAGTCACACGATGATTAAACAGAAAAATCCATCCGGCACCTACCGCCCTTCTTATGACCGCACCCCCAGATACACTGTCAAGCAGGTTGCGGAAATGATGGAAATGTCAGCCTACACCATCCGGTATTACGAAAACGCCGGATTAATCCCGGACGTGGACCGCAGCGGAGGGAATGCCCGTATGTTTTCCGACTATACCCTGGGGTGGCTCCGCCTGGTCCACTGCCTCCGGATGACGGGCCTCCCGATTGAAGGCGTCAAACACTACATCGACCTGTGCCAGGAAGGGGACTCCACCATTCCGGAGCGCGCCGAACTGATTTTCAAGCAGGAGAAAAGTCTCCGGGAACAGCTCCGCATCCTGAAAAAACAAATGGAAGTGTTGAAATACAAGAAAAAATTTTATCAGGACCTTTTAGATAACCGCAGGCCGGACAGCTGCAATCCGCTGAACTACATCAGCGCCAGCGAGCCGAACATCGCTCCTGAGGAATAAGCCCTGCCTTAAATCCGCAACAGAAAGCGGCCGGGATTTCCCAATGAGGAATCCCGGCCGCTCTGCGTTCTTATCTGTTTCCCGCCGCCTCCGCATATTCCGCGTCGGTCATAAAAAATCCGTTTTATTTTTGAAGCTGACCGTACTCATCATCCGTCACCGGCTCAAGCCATTCATTAGACGCATTCTCACCGGGAATCTCGATAGCCAAATGGGAGAACCAGCTGTCGGCGGCCCCGTGCCAGTGCTTCACATTGGCGGGAATATGGATGACTGTGCCAGGAAGAATTTCCACAGCAGGCTTTCCTTCTTCCTGATACCAGCCGCGTCCGGCCACGCCGATAAGCACCTGCCCGCCGCCGTTCGTCGCTTTGTGAATATGCCAGTTATTGCGGCAGCGGGGTTCAAAGGTCACATTGGAGATATTCACCTGTTCGCGTGAAACGGGCGCAAGATAACTGTTGCCTGTAAAATACTTGGCGTATGCCGTATTCGGCTCGCCTACAGGAAAAATCATCTTACGTTGGAAAGCGGCTTTGGCGTCTTCGCCCGCCGTATCTTCCGCCCATACGTCTTTGGCCAGATTAAATGCCGCCCATGCTTTCGGCCAACCGGCATAAAAACCGATGTGGGTGATGATTTCAGCAATCTCGGTACGGGTAACGCCGTTCTTCTTTGCCGACTGAAGATGGAAAACGAGCGAATTGTCGGTGATGCCCTGGCTGATCAGGGAGGTGACGGTTACCAAACTGCGGTCGTGCAGACCGAGCTTGTCAGTCCGACTCCATACTTCACCGAAAAGAACATCATCGTTGAGTTCCGCAAATTTGGGAGCAAACTCTCCTAACTGAGTGCGTCCCGCCGTCTGTACTATCTTTTCCTGCGACATAGAATTTGTTATGAAAAAACTAATTGAAAGAAATAAAATAATCTTATTCATTATTATGTTATTTAATAATATTAGCAATGCTGCTTGAAGGATTCAGCGGCGTCTGGTCGGATAAAACCAATGCCTTAACCATGTGCTTCGTTCCCTGCTTGTATTTCTGGAAATGAGCCGATGCGATGTGCGACTTATATGCCTTTTGGCTGGCGTAAGTTTCGAGAATGGTTATCTTGCAGGCATTTTCTTTCTCCGCAACAGCGTACATGGTCAACACGCCCGGTTCCGTGCGCAGGGAGATTTCCCCCACTTCGATGGCGTACTTCATATATTCCTCCAAATATTCAGAATGCACTTCTATTTTTGAGAGACGAACGATACCATCAGGCTGCATCGGTAGCTTGACGCACATGCCCGTATTTTTGCCATTCTCCATTTCCACTTTATCGTGATTTATGGTTTGGGCTCCTGAAAGGTTCATCAGACAGGCAAGGGAAAAAGCCATTCCCGCAATGGTTCGTTTCATAAAATCATTATTTGTTGATGGAAATCGTCTCATTGACCCACTTGACGAGCGCGGCCCTCGTCGTCCGTATTCCTTCCCCGGCAAAAGCGCCTCCCTTGAGAACGGTGGACTTGGGACACAGCTTCCGAACCTCGTCCGCACAGCGCGCCATGCCGCCGCCACCATGCGTCACAAATGGAATCACCGTCTTGCCGGAAAGGTCGTAACTTGCCAGGAAAGACGCGACCGGCGGCGCAATGGTGCTCCACCAGTTGGGGCTGCCGATGAAAATCACATCGTACTTGCCCATATCCTCCACCTTGGCGGCCAGTTCCGGCCGACCCCCTTCCTGAATCTCCTTCCTGGCCTGCACGGTACATTCCCGATATTCGGAGGGATAGGGTTTGACCGGCTTGATTTCAAACAGCGTTCCACCCGTCGCCTTCTGAATTTGAGCAGCGGCGTACTTCGTATTGCCTCCCCATGAATAATAGGCAATGAGAACCCTGGAAGGTTCCGCGGAAACCTTGGGTTGTTCCTGTCCCGAACATCCGGCTCCTGTCATCAGGGCCGCGGCCAGCGTGCATATCATTGATATCGTTTTCATATATTTTTATCCGGTTAAAAGGAGCGGCAAAAGGCGTCCGGAAAAAACGGTTTCATCCGGCATTTCCCTTGCCTGACCTTGTTCCTTATTTCTGTCTAAACATTAGAGTAACTATAAGTCAATATTTTTTCAACAATTCCGGCAAGCCTGACCGCATCACTTCCTAAACTGCTTTATCAATATATGTTATTCGTTCCGAAGCCGAATCAGAACAATTTCCGATGGAACGCCGATGCGGATGGGAAAGCCGTTCCAAATCCCCGCCCCATTGGAAACGTACAGCTTCATATTACCCACCGTGTACAGCCCGGAGACGAATCCCTCGTTAAAACGCGCCACCAGCCGGTCCACGCCGGCAATCATGCCTCCGTGCGTATGGCCGGACACTTGAAGATCCACGCCGTGCGCAGCCGCCTCCCGGGCCAGCCGCGGCTGGTGGGAAACAAGGATGCGCACTCCCTTTTCCGGGGCATCCTTCAACGCCTTGCTTATATCCGGCTCCTCCTTCCTCATGATGCCGGCCACAGGATCCGTCACACCGGCCAATACCACGGCCTCCCCTCCCGCCGGCGCGTGTTCATTAAGAAGCATACGAATGCCCAGAGTGGGCAGGAACTCCATCCACTCCTCATAACCGGAGTAATACTCATGATTGCCCGGCACGCCGAACACCCCGTATCTGGCCTTCAAATCCGCAAGCGGCCTCAAATCGCCGCCATGCACGGGCACCGTCCCGTCCACGAAATCTCCGGCAATCACGACGATGTCCGGATTCAGGGCGTTCGTGCGCTCCACAATCTTCCGAATGCGCTCCTCCCTTGTAATGCCGTCCACATGCAGATCCGCCAGCACGGCGACCGTCAATCCGTCCGCCTCCTCCGGCAGACGGTTCACGGCAATCGTTTCCTCCTTCACCTGGGGCACTCTGGTGCCTCCGATCAGGCCCACAGTTGCCAGCACAGCGGAAAGAACCAGCAAAACAGCATTCACCCGGTTGCCAATGATGCGGAACCTTTCCGTCCTGTTCCTCCGCAGGCAGAACAAAACCAGCAGATACAGCGCCCGCACCACATCCGCCGCCAGCAGCAGGAAAAAAAACAGGAAAAGAACGGAGAACAGCCACGCGGCCGCCAGCAGAACGTTTCCCGGCAAAACCGGGGAGAAAAACATGGGGCCTCCCAACAAATGCAGCAAGTGGAATTTGAATGCCGCCACCGCCAACAGGGCGGCAAGCAGAAGCTTCCAGCCCCATTTCAGCTTCAGCGGCAAAATAGCGCGGCAGAAAACGTAAACCGCCAGCAATGCTCCGAAAATCAGAATCATATGTCTCTTTCTTAAAAACAGCTTAACATCCTTCCTCCACCGCCGCAAACAACTCAACGGAAGGGAACGCGCCGGCAAAACTACTTGTCAATCTGGCTCTCCGTAAACGGATCCGCCCGGTGCCCCATCAGGGGAATTCTGGAACAGGCAAGGTCGAATTCCTTGAGTTCCGGTTCGGACAGGCGGACGGAAGCCCCTCCCAGAAAATCATCCAGATGGGCTGGATTGGTTGTTCCGGGAACAGGCGCAATCCACGGTTTCCGGGAAAGCATCCAGGACAGGGCAAACTGGGCCGGAGTCATGCCCCTGCGTTCCGCCCATTCCCGGACAAGAACAGCCAGCGGCATGTTGAATCTGAGGGCTTCCGGAGTAAACCGGGGCAAAGTGGCGCGGCGGTCCCGCTTTTGAAAACGGCTGTCCTCCCGGACGGCCCCTGCCAGAAAGGCGCGCCCCAGCGGACAATACGGAACAAAACCGATGCCCAATTCTTCCAACGTGGGAAAAATCTTCGTCTCCGCTTCCCGCCACCAGATAGCGTATTCGCTCTGGACGGCGCTCACCGGACACACGGCATGGGCCTTCCTGATGGAACGGGCGCCGGCTTCGGACAGGCCGAAATGCAGCACTTTTCCTTCCCGCATCAGTTCCTTCACCGTACCTGCCACTTCTTCCATGGGAACGTCCGGATCCACCCGGTGCTGGTAAAGCAGGTCAATATGGTCGGTACGCAAACGTCTCAAGGAACCTTCTACCGCACGCCGGATATGGTCGGGCCTGCTGTTCAGGGAAGAAGGGCGGCCTTCCTCCACGCCAAAACCGAATTTGGTACCTATCCTGACCTGGTCGCGGACAGGGGCGAGAGCTTCACCCACCCATTCCTCACTGGTATAAGGCCCATACACTTCCGCCGTATCAAAAAAAGTAACTCCTTTGTCAAAAGCCCGGCGTATCAGGGCAATCATCTCCTGTTTATCATACTTGCCGCCGTAATAACCCACCATCGGCAGGCAACCCAGCCCGATGGGGGACACTTCCAGGTCTCCAAGGCGCCGGGATTCCCCAAGAAAACCCTTCTTCGGCGCCCCGGAAGAAGACCCCGGACCATCAAGAAGCAAAGAAGAACCCTCCCCGGCCCATCCCCGGGAAACCAGGGATAAGGCAAAACCGGACGTTATTTTGAGAAAATCCTTGCGTTTCATTACGTTCCATCTTTCTTCCCCAAATTCAGCCGCAGAATCGCCTTATTTCAGATACTTCAAAAAGAACTGTTCGATTTTATCGAACGGAATAACGCCGGCTTGATTGTCATAAAGATCCACATGGCTCGCGCCGGGAATGATCATCAGCTCCTTGTTATCCCCCTTCAACTTCTTGAAGGCGTCCTCGCTGAAATAACGTGAATGGGCTTTTTCTCCGTGAATCATGAGCACGGCGCTGCGGATTTCACCGCTGTACGCCAGAAGGGGCATATTGATGAAAGAAAGCGCCGAGGTAACGTTCCATCCGCCATTTGAATTGAGCGAACGCTTGTGATAGCCGCGGGGCGTCTTATAATAATCGTAATAATCCTTCATAAATCCGGGCGCATCCGCGGGCAGAGGATCAGGCACGCCCCCCGCGAGGGCATAAGAACCGTTCTTCGCATCATCCGTGCGCCAGGCATTCAGTTGTTTGCGAAGCTCATAACGGGCGTCGGCATCCATCGCGTCGAAATAGCCGTTCGCGTTCACGCGGCTCATATCGTACATCGTGGAGGTTACCGTTGCCTTGATGCGGGTGTCGATAGCCGCCGCATTGACCGCCATGCCGCCCCAGCCGCAAATGCCAATGATTCCAATACGTTCCGAATCCACGTCATCGCGGGTGGAAAGGTAATCGACGGCGGCGCAGAAATCCTCCGTATTGATATCCGGAGACGCGACATAGCGGGGAAATCCTCCGCTTTCTCCCGTATACGAGGGATCAAACGCGATCGTCAAAAAACCTCGTTCGGCCATCGTCTGGGCATAAAGGCCCGCAGATTGTTCCTTTACAGCTCCGAAAGGGCCGGAAACGGCAATAGCCGGCAATTTCTCGTTAACATTCCGGGGCATATACAAATCCGCAGCCAGCATAATGCCATAACGGTTGCGGAAACTTACCTTGCGGTGGGTTACCTTGTCGCTTTTAGGAAACACTTTGTCCCATTCCTGCGTTAAATTCAGCTTCTCGTTCATCATCTTGTCCGTATGGGGGTTATTATCTTCTGCCAACAGGCTCCCCGCACAGCAAAAGCAGGCGGAAAAAGCCACACAAAATATTTTAAATGAGTAACGTATCATCTTTCTGGAACTTCATGCGAATTACTGCTTCCCGTAATTGATCAGGTACAGGATCGATTCCGGATCCCGGTGGCACAGGAAAAGGCTCTCTCCGCGGTCCAGCCTGGCGATAGCGCCCATATCCTCCAGGGAAAGGGCAAAATCAAAGACGTTGAAATTCTCCTCCATCCTTTCCCGGTGGGTCGTCTTCGGAATGGCGATAATTCCACGCTGAATCAGGAACCTCAGGGCTGTTTGCGCCGGGGTCTTGCCGTATTTCTCTCCAATGCCCTTCAACACGGGGTTGGAGAAAAACCCATTGCGACCTTCCGCAAAAGGCCCCCAGGATTCCATTCTGGTACCGTACTTTTCCATCACCTCCCGGACTTTTTCCTGCTGGTGGAACACATGCGTTTCCACCTGATTGACGGCGGGTCTGATCTCGCAGAACTCCGCCAGGTCCACAAAACGGTCCGGATAAAAATTGCTCACGCCAATGGCGCGTACCTTTCCGGCCCGGTTCGCTTCTTCCATGGCCCGGTAAGTGCCGTAGTAATCGTTGAAAGGCTGGTGGATGAGCAGCAGATCCAGATAATCCGTGCGCAGCTTGCGCAGGGATTCATCAATGGACGCCTTCGCCTTCTCATACCCGCCGTTGGAAATCCACACCTTCGTGGTAAGAAACAACTCTTCCCGCGGAACCCCGCTCTTCTCCGCTGCGCGGCCTACGGCTTCCTCATTGCCGTAAATCTGCGCGGTATCAATAGAACGGTAGCCGACCTCAATCGCATCCAGCACGCAGCGTTCGCACTCCTTAGCGTCCGGAATCTGAAAAACGCCAAACCCCAGGACAGGCATCGTAACGCCATTGTTCAACATCACTTTTTCCATCACAGTTTTTTCTATTGTTTTTTGATGCTAAAAAGGAAATGACCGACTAAACGGCCTGCTGCGGTTTCAGCTCTTTCAGTTCATACTTCCTGCTGCCAAGACCTATCTTCTCGGCATACTCTACCGTATGCCGCCCATGGCGGCTTTCAATACGCTCCACCAGGGGCCTGTTGTCATTCCCTTCGGACGGCCTGACGGCGTAAACGAGATCCAGGCAGGCCTGGTCAAGAGCAACCGGATCAAGGGAGGCCAGAATACCGATGTCCTTCATTTCCGGCGCATGGGGGTGGGAATCGCAATCACAGTCAATGGACAGATTATTCATCACATTGATGTACAAAATTCTGTCCCCGAAGTAATCCGCCACCGCCTGCGCGGAAGCCGCCATGGACTCCAGGAAATCATCCTGACTGGCCAGATTGTTCCACACGGAGGAAACATCCCGCGTCTTTCCGGCGGAATGGATGTACGCCTTCCCGGCTGCCGAGGCAACACCGATGGACTGGTTCTTGATCACACCGCCGAAGCCGCCCATGGCATGCCCTTTGAAATGGGCCAGATTGACCATGAAATCATAATTCTTTAAATGATCCCCCACGATATCGTATTCCAGGTGCTTCCTGTCCCTCACCGGGATAGTGAACTCCCCTTCCGCGTCCATGATGTCCACCCGCGCAATATCGGAAAAACCGTGATCCTTCGCAGCCTGCAAATGGTCCTCCGTCCGGGAGCGTTTGCCTCCGTAAGCCGTATTGCATTCCACGATGGTGCCGTTCACCCGGCGCACCAGGTCTTTGATTAAGGCCGGACTCAGAAAATTGCGGCCTCCCGGTTCCCCGGTGCTGATCTTGACAGCTACCTTTCCCCCGGCCGGACGCCCCAGAGCCTCGTAAATCCTCACGAGAGCCTCCGGAGAAATTTCTTTCGTCATCCAGACCCTGGAAGCTCCACCCTTCTCCGCAATCGCGCCCAGGGCATACTCCGGCAAAGCCAGGCATGCCAGGGCTGCGGTGGAAGACTGGAGCCATGTTCTTCTCGTCATCTTATTTTCCATGGCAACTTGATTGTTGATGATTAATAACCGTTCTCCCTGTTAAGAGCCTGCAGGACCCGACGGGCACGTCCGTGTTCCGGAAATGAGGCCGCACAGCGTGCGGATGATTCTTTCCAGCCCCTCAAGCAGCAGCTTCCTGGGACAGGCGACGTTCAGGCGAATGAAGCACCCCGCCGTTTCCCCGTACATTTCCCCGCCGTTGACGAGCACCCGCCCCTCCTCTTCCAGCAGGCGGACAATCTCTGCGGAGGGAAATCCCAGCGCGGAACAATCTACCCAGACCAGGTAGGTCCCCTCCAGCGGCACCACACGAAGCTGCGGCAGACGTTCTGCCAGCATATCCCGGACAATCTCGTAATTCCCGTAAAGGTAGAGCTTCAGTTCCTCCAGCCATTCCTCCCCTCCGTTATAAGCCGCTTCCAGGGCATCTACGGCAAAGGAATTGACGTCACACACCTCATTGATGTTGATGGCCTTGTCAATCCTCTTCCGAACTTCTTCATCCGCCGCGACGATATTGGCTATCTGAATGCCTGCCAGATTAAACGCCTTGCTGGGGGAAATACAGGTGACGGAATGGTGCAGGGCGTCCTCGGAGAGGGAGGCGAACGGCGTATAGGGATGGCCCGGATACGTCAGTTCGCAATGAATCTCGTCAGCCACTACGAAAACGCCGTTTCTCCGGCAAATGGCGGCCATCTCCTCCAATTCTTCCCTCGTCCAGACGCGCCCGGCTGGATTATGGGGATTGCACAGGAGCATCAGCTTGACGGCGGGATCGGAGGCTTTCCGTTCCAGCTCCTCCGCATCCAGCGCATATCTGCCGTTCTCATATTTCAGAGGGCAGGTTTCCGCCACGCATCCGTTATTGCGGATGGAGGAAAAAAAGCAATTATATACAGGCGTCTGCACCAGCACCTTGTCCCCAGGGACCGTCAGGGCCCGTATGACGGCAGACAGCGCGGGAACCACCCCCGTGGTATAAATCATCCATTCCGGATTAATCTTCCAGCCGTGGCGGCGTTCAAACCAGTTTGTAACCGCCTCATAATAGGAATCCGGAACCCGCGTATAACCGAAAATGCCGTGTTCGGCCCTTTTCCGGATGGCTTCCGTCACCGCCGGAGCCGTACGGAAATCCATGTCTGCCACCCACATGGGCAGAATATCCTCCCTGGGCATGGAATCCCACTTGTAGGAATTCGTGCCGCGGCGCGGAACAACAGTGTCAAAATCGTACTTCATGCGGCTTCTCCGGATTGTTTTTTTCCCGTTTCAATGGAGCAATTGGCCGGAGCCTTGCAATGCTCGTCCAGAATAATATCCCCGTACTCTTCCGCAACAATGCGGCCGCTGCGCGGATTTTTGACGCTGTGCACACGCCCCTTGATTTCCGCATGCACGGAGGAATACTCAAAGCAGAGATCCGCATCCTCTCCGAGCGTGCAATTCTCCAAAACCAGGTTTTCCGCGTAGCACAACGCCTGCGTGCCGGAAATGCGGCAATTCACCAGACGAAGGTTCCTGGAATGCCAGCCCAGATACTCCCCATCCACCACGGAATCGTACACCGTCACGTCCTCCGTATTCCAGAAAGCGTCCTTGGAATGGATTTCCGCATTCCGTATCACCACATTCCTGCAATATTGGAAAGAGTAATTTCCGTTCAGGCGGAAGCCGTCAACATCTATATTCTCCCCGTGCATGAACAGGTAATCCCCATGCTCCGCCTGAACGCCGCGAAGCTTCGCATTCCGGCAGTGCCAGCAGCATTCCAGGGCATCCGTCAAAACGACGTTCTCCAGAACCATCCCGTCCATATCACGGAACATCTTGGGCGCTTCCACGCGGGTATCCTTCATGTGCAGATTCCAGGAATACCAGATGGCGGCCCGGGCGCCTTCCCTGAACAGGCAATGTTCCACCAGCAGCCCGTCATTGTGCCAGAAAGGGTACTTCCCCCGGAACTCGCACCGTACGGCTTCAATGTCGGAACATTCCTTCAGGGCGGATTCCCCCGGATAAATAATGACGTCTTCCAGCCTAAGATGGCGGGAAGCGAACAGGGGGCGTTCCCCTTCGTAGGAAGCATTTTTAATCATTCTCTTGGTCATGGCGATGATTTGATAAAAAGTCTGTTGTTTTTCATGATGTGCCTTTTAAACGGCGACGGCCGGCTTCCGGAAAAAGAAGGGAAAGGACGCCGGCCGCGTACCATGCCCTCTTCTTTCTTCATTCAGGCTATTCCTTATAGTAACTATAATGCAAAAAAATTTTAGCACTTTCTGTTTCATTATTTTTAATTCATTTATAATAAATACATATTAACTGTCATAAAATTATTTCTCAACATGCAAAATCGAGAAAAGCCTCTTCATTTTTCACTTTCTCCGCAAAAGGCGCATCTTTTACCCGGAAAGAATCCAGAAGCGGAAGGCCGCCGTTTCAGGCGGCATCTTCCGTCTCCAGTCTCCCGACCAGCGCCATAACGCCCGGAATGATGGGCGCCCCGGACCCAGGTCGCATCATCCCCGCCTCGCATCCCGGCACGACAGACACCACAGGGTATTTCCATACAGTCCTGCGCCCGCTTGCGCCTCAGGAAGCTACTTCAACAGCCGGTCCCGGCGGCCACGCCAGAATGAAATCAAACCGCGCCAGATAAACGGGAAACGACCACGTGGAGGAAAGGCTTCCCTGCTCCATCTCATACGGTTCCCTCCGGACAGAAATCCGGAACCGCAGCTTCATCCTCTTCGCAAACGGACACCATACTGCCCGCCCGCATGACCAACCGCTATTCCCGCACAGGAACGGCATTGGAGGACGGCATTTCCGGAACCCGGGTGATGCAGCCGGCAAATAATGCAATTATCCAAACTCCAGCCCTTCCCCGTCTCTCCCGTTCAAATTGCTCTGCGGATAAAAAAAGCCCCTCTGGAAATCCGGCGCCCACTCCTGCCGGAACCTTTCATGCGTCCGCAGGCGTTTCAACCGGAAAAAACAAACCGGGAGGCCTCAAACGCGGCCGTTCATTTCCGAAAGCAAGCTCCGCAGGAAAAAGCGTTCCGAACTCCTTGGGCAAGGGCCGGTTTACGGTTTTATGGAACAGGAAGACTTGGAAGCCTGCAAAGCGGAATTATCCATCTCAACAGCCAGCCAGAACACGCCGACAGCCATCAGGCCGAAAACGCAGGCTCCGGCGACGGAAAGAATGTTCATTGCCAGCTTCCGCCGCTTCGCCTCTTCCCTGCATCGACGAACCAGCGCCCGCAGCGCGCCGCAGACGGAACCGGGGCAAATGCCCCACTTTTCTTCCCGGGAGGGCTGTCTTCTGGGATACAGGTCGGACCTCATCATCACGGGATGCGGAAATGGCTCCGGCTGCATTACGGAAAGGTCTAAAGGCATGTACTTCATAGCGCCTTTTTAACGATTTTCGTTAATGCGTCAACATATTTTAACGAATTCAATTTATTTCTTTCTATCGACAATTCACGAAAATCGTGTATCATCAAGCCATGACACCGACAAAAGGGGATGTGAAACACTGGTTGAAGGCCATTGGGAAAAACCGTGACTGGCTTGCCATGGAATGCGGTACGGAAAAAGGTACGGTGAATAACTGGCTCTCCCCCTCCGGCCCCTTCCCCGCCAGCGCCATGTTGAAAATCCAATCCCTGATGTCTCAATACAAAACGGTTCAACCGGAAGACGAACCTGTCCAGACCAATCGCCTCGTGCTGGAAATCACGGAAGAGCGCATGAGGAAATATGAACGGGCCGCCTCTGAAAAAGGCGTCCCCCTCCGCCAGTGGCTGACGGATTTGGCGGACGAAGCGGCGGAGGAACGCCAGCTGCGGCCAACACACTCCCCCCTGGTTCCCCTGGTCAGACAATTTCCGTCCCATGCTGGACACGCCAGGCGTGAATACAGTACGCAAATAATCGGCAACATCGCCGCAGGCTCTCTTGCGGAAAGCGACACTGTCCCGTCTACCATTTACATGGAAAGGCCCCTGGGTAAAAACGAATACGTGGTTCGCGTAGAAGGGAAATCCATGGAACCCCTTATCCCGGACGGCTCCCTGGTAATTATGCGGCGCCATACCGTCCCCCCCATCCCCAAACCCGGAACCATTGTTCAATACCATGACGAACGAGGGGTTACTCTGAAAAAGCTCGGCCGCAAAAAAAATCCGGAAACCGGAAAAATGGAATACGTATTACATCCACTTAATCCCGACTTCGGAGACATCGAACCCATGGACGGCGGCAAAATCTCCGGCATCTATGTGGAAAACCTGAACAGGTGGGAGAAAGCTTGACGTAGCAGGATCATATTGTTGACGTCAACAATATGATGACTTAACATTCGTTCATGCTCGGCAGGGTCGGTTCGTCCCATGAATTCACCGGGCTACTTCTCCGGGAACAGACCTCCAGTCTGAACCATGCGCAACGGAGGGGGGGGGAGTGATGGGGAGATCCAACAACAACCCCACGGAGCTGATCACTCCGTGGGTTTTTTATTGCCATTACATCTGCGTACAGTAGCATCCTCCCAGAAAAGTGCTCCTGTTCAGCCCTTGGCCTCCGGGTCAGGGGCTTTTTTGTTCTTTTCAAAAAACTGAACTTATTTCCCTACTTCGGAATCTTGAGTTGTATCTGCTTCTTGAAAAAGCTCTTAGCAAAAACTTCGGCTCCATTACTATTCCAGTCTTCTGCGTTGATCGCGTTCATCTTCTTTTCTACCTCCACAACGCATGCATTCCTCTCCTGAAAATCCTTCCAAATCTGATCTGCCGTAACAACATCTGTTCCCCACAAATTGTTGGCGTTCTTGTAAATCTGGCGGCCTACATCTCTATCTCCGTCACCGATGGTCTCCATCAGGCGATTCCCAAGCATATAAGCCCGGTCATGTTCGCTAGCCAGATCAAGGCGGTTCAGAGCATCTTGGCCCCAGAGTTCCGCAGCTTTCTTTCTGCCCTCTCCATCCATGGCCCCGGCCCGCAGCACATCCATCAGCCGGGCCTGCTTATCCTTTCTGCGCCTCTCTTCTCGCTCTGCTGCGCCGTACATCATCATAGCCCCCTGGTCATGCAGGGATTCAGGATCCGTCAGCTGCGGACGGAACTCCGTTTCGGAAGGATCTTCCGGAGCAGGAAAAGGGGAAGGAGTGGTTTCCATCACGTCGCTTCCATTCAAAAGATTAATGTCGGCTGCTGCTTGCTCCTGTCCTGTTCCCGGTTCCATCTCCGGCAGGTGAAATCCGGCGGCAGCCTCGCCCTCCGGCAGCGGCAGGGAGGAAAAAGAAAGATCCAGAGGCATATCCGCAGCGTCGGCCCCGTCAAAGGAAAAATCGTCGTTCATGGTGAAAAGTATTTATAATGTGTTCAATATTAAAATGATTTGTAATACTTGCTTACGCCGCTGACCCAATGCTTATTCAATCCGCGCGGATCATTCCCGGCTCCTGCCGGAGCGTACTTCCCGCCAATGGCGGCAATCGTCGTCAACCCCTGGTCCAGATAATGCTTCCTCAACAGGCGGGCGGCGTAATTAATCCTCTCTCCCACGGAGGAAAAAGTGCGCGGGCCGCCTCCATTCGGGCTGATGCCCATGGCGTTATTCTTGCGCAGGAAAGCGGCGCTCGTTCCCTTGCCGGTCTCGTGCATGGCAATAGCCATCAACAGCTTCGGATCCACGCCATACTTCCTTCCCGCATCATAAAAAGCCTGGCTGTACTGTCCCAGCCCCCCCAGCTTGGCGGCAGGCACCCTGGACTCTCCGGCATCCTGCTTCCAATCCTGGCTTCCCGGATATTCTCTCTTGAAAAACTCCCTCATTTCCGGGCTGGCAGGGGAAATCGTCACATTCGTATCCATCTTGGAAGAAAACGTCATCCGCAGCTTGCTGGCGCCGGACAGGGTAAGCTGGGGGGAACTCCCCCTGGTGTAGCCCACCACGGGCAGGGGCTTCCCGCGTCGGGAAGAAGAGGAAGAAGGAACCAGGGCGGCCAGTCCGGAAACGTCGTCGCCGAACCGCTGCCTCATGCTCTCCGGAAGAAGAATGCCGGCGGGCGCGTTCGTATTCACGGTATCTACGGAAACCATGGCAGGGAACGTAAACGGCTTGCGCAACATATCCTTCCGGCGCAGCGTCTGCTTCTCCCCTTCACTCAATAATTTGGGGCCAGCATTAAACCGTTCACTATCCCTATCTCTCCATTTCTCGCTTGCAGTCTGCTGGTATTCATCCATCAATCTCCCACGACTCGGAATAACTAAATCATTGCGACCTGTTACTTTTCTTAAAATAGTCTGAAGCATATCCTCCTGCAAAACATAGGAAGGCTCCTTCCCGTTCCCCTGCACCTCTCCATCAAACCAGGCCTCAAAATCATCACGAACGGCAATCTCGGTCTTGGCGGCAAGATTCTTTTGCAGGTTCTCAATCTTCTCCTTCTTGAACCTCTTGATCCATGTATCTTCACTGTCTTTGGGTGTGTCGGACCCTTTGGAGGAATCAGCGTAGAGTTGCCAGGCATTCTTCGCCTCGGCATCAAGAGTGCCAATGACGTTATTATAATCCGCCTGACGGTACAACGGAGCCCCATCCATCTCCTTCATGCGCTCGGAAACATTCAACATCTTGTACTTTTCCTTGCGCTTGGCCCACTTATCCATGCGGTTCAAAACATCCTTCTGGAACTCGGCTGACTTCGCGTAACGCTTGCACAGAAGGATCACATTTTCCTTCTTGCTCGCCAAATCCGGCCCTTCTTCTCCAGCCCTCACCATATCCGCAACCCGGTAAATGAAAGAATCAATCTGCGGAGCGCAGGCGCTGTAATCCCCGTCGCGCTCATAAACCGCATGAAACCCCAATTCTTCCTGATAGACGGGACCGGACAGCAAAGCATTCGTCACGGCCTGCCTGTCGTTCTTTGACTTAGGACGGGAAGCCGTCTGCTCGACTACCTCCGTAAGCCTGTTGTCGTCCTGACGCCGCAAAGAACGCATCATCTCATCCTGTTCGGAGGCGGAAAAATACCCGTCCAGCTCCCCGCGGTTAATCATATCGGCGGCAAGATCCGGGTTAGTCGCGGCCAGGTTCTCAAAATGATGGCGGGAAGCCGTCTTCTTCCCTCTAAACAACAACAAATTTCCTTTAGCAGAATCAATAGCTCCTGCTCTTACACCTTCATGAACAAGATCTTCATACCAGCCCCAATTATTCGTTTCTTCGGCCAGTTTCAAACTGGAATTCAAGGCCGTTTCCTGCTTCTTCCTCGCCACCTCCTTGCCGCTGTCAAACAAATCATTCAACATCTTGTCCCCGGCGACAGCTGCCTTGAAGCGCATCTTCCGGGCAAGGTCAGGATTCAGAATCCCGCTGCCTATCCCCTGAAGCCTCTTCAAATAAGGAGACGCAAAATTATTTAACGCCTTCTTGCTGAAATTCCCCCTCTCATCGAAAAACGCATCAGGATCCCCGTCGGGAAGCTGCAGCCGCCTCCTGGCTTCACTGCCCACCTCGTCCTGCGTCTGTATCAGGATCCGTTCCTGTTCGAACTGCTTCGTGGAATCCTCCGTTTCCACCATCTCCCGGCACATCCCGTCGATATTCTGACCCACCTGGGCTACTCCCCGGCGCAAGACATCCCCGGTCACGTCGCGCGGAACCGGAACATTCACACTCGCCGGAGGCTGCACCCCCGGCCCGTTAATCAAGCTCTCATCTCTGTCCATAACCAAGCGCTTTCAAAAAACTCTTTTCCCACCCCTGGGACGTGAAGGAAGACATATACGGATTGAACGCATTCGCGGCGGAACTGCCCCAGCCCATCCCATTCATGGTTCCCATCGTCGTATCTTTCCAAACGCTCGCGGGCTTCACCTCTCCGCTCTGGACATCCGGGCGCTCATTCCATTCCCGGGCATCGTTATAAGCATCCAGCCCCCCGTCAATCGCTCCGGCCAAAGCGCCGGCACTACTCAACCACATCCCCATGCGCGTTCCCCTGGCCATGCTGCGGTATTGCGCAGCCTCCGCCTCTGCGGCCCTCATTGCCTCATCCCCCTGCCGGCGCAGACCGATCGCCTGATTTACCGCATTGACAGACCCCGTGCTGGACTCATAAGCCATGTCGGCAATCCGCTTCTCGTAAAGACTGTTCACCGCGTCGGCAGTCGCCGCCCCCGTCCCCTCGCTGGTAAACCCGCTGCCCGCCGCCTGGGCCCTGGCGGCTCCAACCGCCCGGCGCTGATTGCCCC
>ENA-ORNF01000787-ORNF01000787.1-human-gut-metagenome-genome-assembly--contig:-NODE-787-length-30728-cov-6.139569_pt1 | contig 30728 bp, 20 predicted proteins | sample MGYA00242110_ERZ509012 | MGnify/ENA primary metagenome ERZ509012 (study PRJEB26280, sample SAMEA2338714) | human gut metagenome | biome: human gut; feature: human-associated habitat; material: faeces...
CTCTTCCACTACCCACGGCAGACCAAATTCGTTTAACATCTCCATGAATGGATCCGGATCAAACTCTTCGATGTTGAAGACACCGTCTTTGTCCCAGACCTTGCTCACAACAAGTGCCGCTCCAATCATTGCCGGAACACCTGTGGTATAGGAAATTGCCTGGGAACCCACCTCTTTGTAACATTCCTGATGATCACAGACATTGTAGATATAAATCGTCTTCTCTTTTCCGTCTTTTCTTCCGGTGTAGATACAGCCGATGTTCGTCTTGCCGACCGTGCGCGGTCCTAAGGATGCCGGGTCCGGGAGCAGTGCCTTTAAGAACTGAATCGGTACAATCTCTTTTCCCTCAAAGTTAATCGGTGAGGTAGAGAGCATGCCGACGTTCTCTAAGCACTTCATATGTGTCAGATAACTCTGTCCAAAGGTCATAAAGAAGCGGATACGTTTGACCCCCGGCACATTCTTTGCCAGTGATTCGATTTCCTCATGGTGAAGCAAATACATATCCTTCTCGCCAACCTGTGGAAAATTATATTCTCTTTTAATTTCCATCGGTTTTGTTTCCACCCAGTGACCGTTCTCCCAGTAGGAACCATTCGCAGAAACCTCGCGCAGATTGATTTCCGGATTGAAGTTTGTGGCAAACGGATAGCCGTGGTCCCCGCCGTTACAGTCGAGAATATCAATATAATCGATTTCATCAAAATAATGTTTTAACGCATAGGCGGTAAATACACTGGTAACACCCGGGTCAAATCCACTTCCAAGCAATGCCGTAATGCCAGCCTCCTTGTAGCGCTCCTGGTATGCCCACTGCCAGCTATAGTCAAAATATGCCGTAAATCCCTCTTCCTTGCAGCGTTTCTCATAAATTGCACGCCATTCTGGGTCATCGGTGTCCTCCGGCTCAAAATTTGCCGTATCAATATAATCCACCTTGCAGGCAAGGCAGGCATCCATAATGGTAAGGTCCTGATAAGGCAGTGCCACGTTTAAGACCGCATCCGGCTTGTAATCCTTTATCAGCGCAATCAGTTCGTCGACATTGTCTGCATCCACCTTTGCCGTCGTTATCACGGTCTCTGTGGTCTTTTCAAGTTTTTCCTTCAACGCATCGCACTTGGATTTTGTTCTGCTTGCAATACAGATTTCAGAAAAAACCTTGCTGTTCTGACAGCATTTGTGAATTGCTACACTTGCGACACCGCCGCATCCGATAATTAATAATCTTCCCATCTTCTCATTCTCCTTTATTTTAAGCGTTCTTTTTTCTTCCTTCTTCTTCCTCTAACATATCTTCCACATACTTCGGCAGCATAAACGCTCCCTTGTGAAGGTTCGTGGTGTAATACCAGGTCTTGATTCCCCGCTCCTTCCAGCGTTTCGCATCCAAATCCTCCAGTGGATGATATTTCTTTGATGCAAAGCCAAACAGCCAGTAGCCGGAGGAACAGGTCGGAATATGTGCCTGATACACACGGCTGATTGGAAAACTATGACTTGCCTTCCGGTGCATCACGCGGCAGGACTCCTCATCCTCATCGTAAAACGGGCTTCCATGCTGGTAAACCATAATTCCGTCCTCTCTGAGCGCCCGGAAGCAGTTCCCGTAAAACTCTTTGGTAAAGAGTCCCGCCGTATGCCCTAACGGGTCAATGGCATCGTTGATAATCAAGTCATATTCCCCATGCTTCATGCGCAAAAACCGCAGCCCGTCCTCGTAGTACACGGTCACACGCGGATCGGATAATCCCTTCGCATTATCCGGGAAAAATTCACGGCAGACATCCACAAATGTCCGGTCCGGCTCCACCACATCAATTTGCTCTATCTCGCCATAGTAGGACAGCTCGCGTGCGACACCGCCGTCCCCACCACCGATGACAAGCACCTTTTTCACATTCGGGTGCACCGCCATCGGCACATGCACAATCATCTCATCGTAGACAAACTCGTCTTTTTCCGAAAAAACAATGCTTCCGTCCGAGCTTAAAAATCTGCCAAACTCCTGGGACTCGAACACATCAATCCGCTGAAAATCCGTCTGTTCCCCAAAGAGCTGTTTTTCAATCTTAATCGATACCTTTACCTTATCTGTCTGATAATCCGAAAACCAGAGTTCCATTGGTTTTTCCATCCTTTCCGTCTATTTCCAGACCTGTCTTTCGTCTGAAAGTACATTCAGATACTCCACATACGGGTCCTCTGTTCCCTGCATCGAGCATCCCTTCTCTTTCGCATACAGGATATATTCGATAATCTCCTTTGTAATCATCTCCCCCGGCGCTAAAATTGGAATTCCCGGCGGGTAACACATCACAAATTCCCCGCACACCTTTCCCGCAGTCTTTCGAATCGGCATACATTTTTTCTCCGAGTAAAAGGCTGCCTGCGGTGACATGATGACTGTCGGATTAATATATTCTGCATTTAACATCTGTGACGGGTCCTGTGAATACAAACGTTTCACGTCGGCAAGTGCTCCCACCAGACGCTCGATATCCTGTATCCTGTCGCCGATGGAAATATAGGCAAGAATGTTTGCAATATCCCCAAGCTCAATCTGGATATCATACTCATCCCGGAGGAGGTCATAGACCTCAATTCCCGCGAGTCCGATATCTCTTGTATACACCGAAAGCTTTGTCACATCAAAGTCATAGACGCTGCCCCCGTTAATCAAATCTTTTCCGTATGCGTAGTAACCGCCGATGGCATTGATTTCCCCTCTTGCATATTCTGCCATCTGGCTCACCTTCTGGAAGGATTCCTTTCCGCGCAGTACGAGGTTGCGCCTTGAAATGTCAAGACTTGACATCAGAAGATACGATGCACTCGTGGTCTGCGTCAGATTGATAATCTGGCTCACATACTCCCAGTTGACATTTTTTCCGGTTAATAGAAGCGAGCTCTGTGTCAGGCTTCCCCCGGACTTGTGCATCGACACCGACGCCATATCCGCGCCTGCCGCCATCGCCGTCACCGGAAGATTTTCCCCGAAATAAAAATGGGTTCCATGTGCTTCATCGACAAGCACCAGCATTTCTTTTTCATGCGCAAGTTTTACAATCGAGCGCAAATCCGAACAAATTCCGTAATACGTCGGATTGTTTACCAGCACCGCAACGGCTCCCGGATTTTCCTCAATGGCACGTTCCACCTCGGATATCTCCATCCCCAGAGAAATTCCAAGCTTTTTATCCACCTCCGGATTCACATACACCGGAACCGCCCCGCAGAGCACCAGCGCATTAATCACGCTCTTATGGACATTTCGCGGCAGAATAATCTTATCGCCTGCCTTGCACACGGAAAGAACCATGCTCTGCACGGACGATGTCGTTCCCCCTACCATAAAAAATGCGTGGTCTGCGCCAAACGCCTCTGCCGCCAGCTCCTCCGCCTCTTTAATCACCGAAACCGGATGACACAGATTGTCTAACGGTTTCATCGAATTCACATCCAGACTGACACACTTTTCGCCAAGCAATTCTGCCAGTTCCGGGTTGCCACGTCCTCTCTTGTGCCCCGGCACATCAAAAGGAACGACTCTCCTCTTTTTCAACTGCTCCAGCGCCTCGTACACCGGAGCCCTCATCTGGGCATTTTCTGCCATCTCCACTGCCTCCTGCCAACTAACATTTTCATTGCACACAAAAAGAAACAAGTGAAATGTTCACCTGTCCCTCTTGCGTCATCATTATATAGTCATACTTTATGTATCTGATTCTACATTTACATTCTGCAAAAACTATTTTCAGAGTCACCCTACCGTTGGCACCCACGCCAGCAAATATTTGCGTTACTACTCTTTATTGACCGTTTCACAAGTGATATTTCTATCTGTTCACCTTATAAAATTTGAGCTTCTAACTCAATCAATAACGTGGCGTTACGCCACAATCGGCAGCTGCCCCGCCTGTCCGTATGGGCTTAACCCGTAATGGGTGGGCAAATATTTGCATGAAAACAATTTTCGCATTCATGTGATTTGGAGTATAGCATAGACTTTTTTAAATTGCAAGCTATTTTTTATTCTCTGGTCCACTCCCGCACCAGTGCAATTTCCCTGCGGTAGCCCTCATCATCATTTGGTGTTTCCAGAATAAACGGTTTCCCCGCAAGCAGCGGATGTGTCGCAATGCGCCGCATGGCTTCCGCTCCGATACATCCTTCCCCGATTTTTGCGTGCCGGTCCTTATGGCTTCCACATTCATTCATGCTGTCATTAAAGTGCACCGCACACAGACGTTCTAAGCCAATCACACGGTCAAATTCTTCGAGCACCTCATCAGGGTGTCCCACAATGTCATAGCCGGCATCCCATACATGACAGGTGTCAAAGCAGACTCCTAGCTTTTCCCGATACTGCACACGGTCTATGATTTCCCGCAGTTCCTCAAAGCTTCTTCCCACTTCAGTTCCCTTGCCTGCCATCGTTTCAAGCAGCACCGTCGTGCTCTGCGCTTCGCTTAACACTTCGTTTAACGCGTCCGCAATAAGTGTGATTCCCTGTTCGGCTCCCTGTCCCACATGGGAACCCGGATGAAAATTGTAGTAGTTTCCCGGCAAGTACTCCATCCGGCGCAAATCATCTGCAATCATCTCTTTTGAAAATTCGCGGATATCCTCCTTCGCCGCACACAAATTCATCGTGTAAGGAGCGTGTGCCACCAGTTTTCCAAACTGATGTTCTTTTTCAATTGCAAGAAGTTCTTCCACATCCGAGGGAACAATCTCTTTTGCCTTGCCACCTCTCGGATTTCTGGTAAAAAACGCGAATGTATTCGCATCCAATGCCACCGCCGCTCTTCCCATTGCCGCAAATCCCTTGGATGCAGACAGATGATTTCCAATAAACATAATGCCTCCTATTTTTCTGCCGCCTGTTCCACCAGCGTCCCTTCCCGGTAGGCAGCCAACAATGCTTCCAGGTCACTGACCGAAGCTTTTAATTCTTTTCCGATATCCGTATCCGCTACGGTCTTGCGCCGCACCACGTGCTGAACCAGAATCGTGTGGGAAACGATATCACTTCCGTCCTGAATCGCCTTTTCCACAGACTCAAACGGCTCATGCGCTGCAAGCAGGAGCCCATAGGAATTGTAAATTAACGTATACCCTGCGATTCCCGTTTTCGGCTGGTATGCCTTGGAAAATCCACCATCGATAATCAAAAGCTTTCCATTGCACTTCACCGGGGATTCCCCGTTTTTTGCCTCGACCGGAATATGCCCGTTGATAATATGCGCCTCAGTACCGGAAAGCCCGAATTCTTCGAGAATCCGGTTGACCACCTCTTCATTTTCGAGCAGTCTGTAGTACGGGTTCTTTGGCTCCACATGCGTGCTCTTATCCGCGATAAAGTAGCGTTCAAACGTCGTCATTTTATCCTTGCCGAAAACCGGCGAATTCTGGTTTTCCCAGATAAACCAGAGCATATCCTGCCCTTTCTTCTTCTCAACCGGGTCAACGGCATAATAACCCTTTCGCGCATAGCTTTCAAGCACATCATAGAGCGCTTTTCCGGCATATTCTTTCCCGTAGACATTCACACTTGTAAAGGTGCCATCCTCATTTAACGGCACACAGCCGTGATAGAGCAGATTTCCATTGTATACTTTATACAGACTTCCCTTGGTAAACAGAAAACGGACGTGCCGCTGCAATTTTTCACAGTTTAAAAATGCCTGCGTCAGCCGCTCCATCACTTGTACCTCTTCCGCCGAAAGTGCATACGGATTTTCCTTATCAATCGTTGGAAAATTGGTATCGCGCAGCGGATACGATACACCCTCCACTGTCACGGTTCCCTGCTGTAAGTCCATCTTATCCAGCAAAAGCCGTTTTTCCATACCAAATTCCGGGTGCTCTAAAATAAGCTGTCCCTCTATCTTAAACTGCATGATGGCAAGCGCCTTGTGCATCTTTTCATCTAACAGGGCATCCCGCACATCGTATTCGTCCTCCCGGTAGTCCAGTTTAAAGCAGGTACAGGGGTCATTTGCATAGCAGTTCATGGCAAACCGCGCCAGCGGCACCAGATTGATACCGTAGCCGTCCTCTAAAAGATTTAAGTTTCCATATTTTGCAGAAATCCGCAGGACATTACAGATGCAGGCAGGATTTCCTGCCGCCGCTCCCATCCAGGAAATATCATGGTTTCCCCATTGGATATCCACCGAATGGTGCGCCATCAGCGTATCCATAATCAGGTTCGGATACGGTCCTCTGTCAAAAATATCCCCGACCACATGAAGGTGGTCGACGACCAGCCTGCGAATCAGATTACAAAAGGCAATAATCAGTTCCGTTGCACGCCCTGTCCCAATGACCGAATGTATAATCTCATTGTAATATGCCTCCTGATCCGACAAATCCGGTCTTCCGGTCAAAAGTTCCTCTATCACGTAGGCAAAATCCTTCGGCAGTGCCTTTCGCACCTTGGAACGTGTGTACTTGGAGGACGCACCCTTGGCGATGCAAATCAGACGGTACAGTGTGACCTTGTACCAGTCTTCAATGTTTTCCTCGGTCTTTAGCACCTGTTCCATCTTCTGTTCCGGATAATAGATGAGTGTGGCAATGGATTTTTTCTCTGCCGCACTAATTGCGTTTCCAAATTCTTCTTCGATTTTACGCCGGATAGCGCCGGAACCGTTCCGGAGTACATGCTCAAACTGTTCCTTTTCTCCATGAATATCTGTAATAAAATGCTCTGTCCCCTTTGGCAGGCTTAAGATTGCCTGTAAATTGATAATCTCTGTCGCTGCCGCCGCAACAGTCGGATACTGCCTGGACAGGCTCTTTAAATACCGCAGATCTCTGCTTTCCATGTGTTATCCTCTCATTGTCTCCTGAATCACATCCTGCATATCATAAAAACCTGCCGGTTTTCCGGCAAGAAACTTCGCTGCTTCCACTGCACCCTTTCCAAATACACTTCTGGAATAAGCGGTATGCTTAAACTCGATGACCTCATCCATTCCCGCAAAAATGATTTCATGCTCTCCTACAATAGTTCCGCCGCGCACTGCTGAAATTCCGATTTCATTTTTTTCTCTCTTCTTGCGTTCTTTACTTCTATCATACTTATATTCGTAGTTGTTATCTAATGCCTCATTGATTCCGTCTGCGAGTGCAAGTGCTGTTCCACTTGGCGCATCGAGCTTCTGGTTATGATGCTTTTCCACAATCTCAATGTCAAAACCCGCCGGAGCGAGTACGACTGCCGCCTGTTTCAAAAGCTGCATCAGTGTATTGATTCCAAGAGACATATTCGCAGATTTTAACACTGCCACTTTCTCAGAGGTTTCCTGTACCTTTTTTAACTGTTCCTCGGATAATCCGGTCGTACAAAGTACAATCGGCACATTCTTTTCTGCGCTGTAAACTAACAAATCATCCACTGCTTTTGCATTGGAAAAATCAATGATAACATCTGCTTCTCTGTCGCAGAGTGAGATATTGGAAAATACCGGGTAGTCATTTTTGATTCCATCGTAAAGGTCAATGCCTGCTACGATTTCAACATCCGCATCTTCCTTGCAGATTCCGGTAATCACCTGCCCCATTTTTCCGTTACAGCCACTCATAATTACTTTTATCATTTCTGGTATCCTGCCTTTCCTCTCCTATGCCAGCTCAATTCCATATTCTTTCATTGCTGCCGCAAGCTTTGCCTGCCCTGCCTCGGTCATTTCCGTCAGCGGGGAACGCAGACTGCCAACGTTTTTGCCCATAAGGTTTAATGCCGCCTTTACCGGAATCGGGTTTACCTCTGAAAACAGTGCTTCTACAAGTGGCTGTGCCTTTAACTGCATTTTCGTCGCCTCTGTAATATTTCCATTCAGGAAATCCATGCACATCTGATGTACGTCATGCGGTGCAACATTAGACCAGACAGAAATGACGCCAACTGCTCCAAGTGCCATAAGCGGTGTTACAATGGCATCCTCTCCGGAATAAACATCTAATTTGCCATCTGTAAGATACAGTGTCTTTGCCGCCTGTGCAGCATTTCCGGTTGCCTCTTTGATTGCCACGATGTTCTCCACATCGCGGTATAAAGTTGCCGCCGTCTCCGGCAGGATATTGCATCCGGTTCTTGACGGAACATTATACATGATAATCGGCACCTTCACTGCATCTGCAATCTCAGTATAGTACTGCACCAGACCGCCCTGTGTTGCCTTGTTATAATAAGGGGTGACACATAACAGTCCGTCTACGCCTGCTGCCTCCGCTTCCTTAGAAAGGTGCACTGCCTCTCTTGTGCAGTTAGAACCGGTTCCTGCCACTACCGGGATTCTGTGCTTTGTAAAGTCCACTGCTGCTTTAATCACCTTTGCGTGCTCTTCGGTTGTAAGCGTAGAGCTCTCACCTGTCGTTCCTGCAATGACGATACAGTCCGTTCCCTCCGCAATCTGCCATTCAATCAATTCTTCAAGCTTTTCATAATCTACTTCCTGATTTTCTTTCATTGGAGTGACAAGTGCCACTCCTGCACCTTTAAATATTGACATCTTTTCCTCCTGATATTCTGCTTGAACTGCATAGGGGGTCAAAAAAGCCGGCTCAGATGAGCCGGCTCGATATTCCATCCGAATGATGTACTCCTGCACATCCATTCCCATGTAAAACCGATAGCTCCCCATCTTCCGATGACAGTCATGAAGTTCTTCACTTCATGCCCAAGCAATGCATTCCCAGACCATGCACCCTTTCGGCGTCTTTTCCTTTAACTTCCTTTCTCCTGTGTCTGTCACATCCGGGAAGCGACTCATAAAAAACGCAACCTCTATCAAGCATTTTTTGTTTTGATTCCTCACAAATCATAACACTATGACCTGTGCTTGTCAACGGCTTCTTATTTTGCCTTCTTAGAAACAATCGAAGAATAACCGCTGTATACTTTCTTTCCATTTACGGTTCTATAAGAACGAATTTTGTAATAGTAAGTTTTTCCACTGCTTACTTTCTTGTCCGTATAAGTTACCGTCTTGCCCTTTCCGATGGTTTTTACCTTGGTGTATTTTCCGTCCTTGGAAGTTGCACGGTATACTTCATAACCGCTTGCGCCGGAAACCTTCTTCCAGCTTACTTTGAGCTGTTTCTTGTTCGGAGAGGTCACCTTCACACTTCCCGGTTTCGCCGGTACGCACTTCGCAGATTTAACGGCAGAATAACCGCTTGTAACCGTCTTATTGGTGGTCACGACTGCCTTCATCTTGTAGTAGTAGGTTTTTCCGGTCTTGACATCCTTGTCCGTCCAGCTTGTGGTCGATACGTTTGAGATAGTCTTAACTTTCGTATAAGAACCGTCCTTTGAGGTACTTCTGTAAATCATGTACTTCTCTGCACCCGGCACGGCATTCCAGCTCACCTTCATCTGGTTATACTGTGTGGATTTCACACTTGTGATAACCGGTTTTTTCGCTGAAATCTTGTTGACGGTCAGACCATACTCTTCCCCTGTACCGTATTCTGTTGCACTTACACGGATATAATAAGTTCCCTTCGGAAGTTTGATTTTATTGGTTTCTGCATAAGTTCCATCCTGCTTTACACTCAGGTAAGAATTCTTACGGTCTACTTTGTTTCCCTTGGAATCATACAGGTAAACACTCCATGCCGTATTACTGCCGTTTAAGTTTTTATGGCTCAGGCTGACCGTAACGTATGCCTGTTTATCCATGGTAAACGTATAATAATCATAATCATCTGCATAGTTCGTATCGCAGACACCGTTAATGGTCTTTCCGACCGTCATCTTATCCGCACTGGTGAGGTCGTCGTTTGATTCGCTCTCCCAGTCAGAAGCTGCTGTTGCAGTTGCCGTCAGCTTATAGGTTCCGGTATACAGATTGGAAATATACGTTTCAATCCGGATATAATAATTTCCTTTTCCAAGTCCCAGTTTACAGGTTGAAAAATCTGCATCTGTTCCGGGAACTTCCGTACTGAATAATTCCTGTTTATCCGCATTATAGACCTTTACACGATAGATTTTTCCGGATTTCTCAGAAGACTGTTTGATATTCAGCTTAAGATATCCCTTTTTCTCCATCTTAATCTTGTAGTAGTCATAATCCTTTGTGCCCATCATGGAACCATAATAGGTCTTACCGGATTTGATGGATGTCGCCGTATCAAATGTATCGTTTCCTTCGATTTCCCAATATGCGGACTTCGAATAGTTCACTTTTAATTTGTAGGTATCGGAACAGAAACTTAAGCTGTTCGCACTTGCCACTGCAATATAATAAGTCCCTGCCTTCAGTCCAATCTGCGGCGTTACCGTTTTCTTGTCACCACCGCTAATCGTCTGTGAGTAAACTGCGGTGCGCAGATTTGATGCCTCATAAATGGAAACCTTCCAGAGGCTGCTTGCCTCGGAACCTGAGACAACATCGTGACTGAAGGTCAGTCCAAGACCACCCGCACCTGCTAACGTAACCTTATAATAATCCACATCTGCAAGTTTGTAGATACTTCCGGAATACGTCTTGTCAAGGTTCTTGATTTCAGTGGCTGTTGTCGTGGAATTATTTGGCTCCATTTCCCAGTAAGATGATTTTATAAAACTTGTGGAAATCTGATAGGTACTGGTATCCGATAGTGTTGCTGACTCCACGCATACATAATAACTTCCCGCTTTTAATCCCATCTGCGGCAGTGCCGTATTCATGTCCCCGCCATAAATAGACTGGGAATAGATGGCATTTGACCGGTCACTGTCCTTATAAAGTGACACCTTCCAGACATAATTTGACTCCCTGCCGGAAACACTTGGATGTGCAAAGTTTACACGAAGTGCTCCATCCGCTGTCAGCGTTACCTTGTAGTAGTCTTTGTCGGAAGACTTCTGGATACTTCCGGAATAAGTTTTTTCTAACGCAATTGTATTTGCGGTGTCAAATGTATCGTTTGACTCCTTCTCCCAGTAGGCACCTGCCGTATGATTGACCTTTATCTGATAGGTCGTAGTGTCGTATACTGTTCCTACTGCTGCCACCGCAACATAATATTTTCCTGCCGGTACGCCCACCTGCGGTGTAACAGTTGAAGTCGTACCTCCGTTAATCGTCTGTGAGAAAAGTTCCGTTGTTGTCTTGGTGGTATCTGAGTAGCTATAGAAAGTTACTTTCCAGACCGGCGTATTCTCTCTTCCTGATACATTCGCATGGTCAAAATTAAGGCTTAATGCACCGTCTTTTGTCGTTTTCAGTTCATAATAGTCTACATCAGATGATTTATAGATACTTCCGTAGTATGTCTGTCCAATTGTAAGCGCGGTGGCAGTAGAACTTGTATTATTTTCTTCCTGCTCCCAGTATGCAGACTGTGTATAGTTGATTTTAAACTGGTAATTATCCGAAACTTCTGCACCCGTCTTCACTCTGAAATAATAGGTTCCCGCTTTGAGTCCTATCTGTGCAGATGTAACGGTTTCCTGCGCTCCCTGGGAAGTAAAGCTGTATGCCGGAATATCTTTATATTTATTCGTGAAATAAAAAGATCCGGTATAAATATCCGTCGTCTCGCTTCCGGTGATAACACCATGTGTAAAGTCAAAACTTACCACTCCAGGCTTTGTTACTGTGAATTTGTAGAAGTCCTCGTCGCCCTTCTTGTAGCCGGAACCGTAAATTGTTGTATTTAAAGCAACACTTGTCGCTGTTCCAAAAGAATCATTCGATTCTTTCTCACAGTTATCCGTCTGTGTATAGCCAACTGTAAACTGATAGGTAACAGATGCTGCCAGACTGGCTTTTTTCACATAAATATAATAAGTACCTGCAGCAAGTCCAATCTGATTGGTACTTCCAGTCTCCCCTGCCTTCACCGTTTTGCTCACAAAATCACTATTTTCTGATTGAAAAGAAGCTGTCAAACTATCTGTACTTGCCTTATCATTTGAAACACTTAACGTTACCAGTCCTGGCTTACTTAACGTGATTTTATAATACTCATCCTGTTTTGTTACAGATGTTAAAGATGCCGAATGGCTTGCATTTAATGTCACTGCAGATGCACTGTCCTTCGTGACTCCTCCGGTAACCGTATCTAACAAGATTTCATCTGTAATGCTCTCTTTGCTTTCGGTCTCCTCAGCAATTTCGGTCTCCTCGGCAGCTTCGGTTACTTCCGTCTCCTCGGTTGTTACTTCCGTCTCCTCGCTCACTTCGGTCTCTTCCGTACTTTCCGTCTCCTCGGTGATTTCTGTCTCTTCGGTGATTTCTGTCTCTTCCGTTTCGACTGTCACTTCCGTCTCCTCGGTTACTTCTACTACATCTGTCTTCGCTTCTTCAGTGACTTCTTCTACCGTCTCCGCAGCCGTCGTGTCCGCACCGGCTGCATACACTGCGGTGCTTCCCATTTCACTTACCAGAAATATTGCCGCCATAAGGCCGCACAATTTTCTCTTCCAATTCTTCTGACTCATTCCTTCTGCTCCCTTTCCTCACATTCTTCCTCATGGTAACAAATTACTTTTTTTATAACATTTTCCTAATTGACCGTCAAGAAAATTCCCTTTTGCAGGGTGTAAATTTATACAAAATGACGAAATTGTATAGCCTTTTACCGAAACAGGCACCTGTCGTACGACAGGTGCCCTTTCCTGATTATTATTCTCCATTATCGGTCTATTTTCCGCTGAAATGATTGATGGTCTTTGTCAGTCTGTCAAGTGCATCCACAATCTGTACACTCGCCTGTGACATTCCGCCTGCCAACTTCTGAACCTCGGTTGCCACCACCGCAAATCCCTTTCCGGCTTCTCCGGCACGCGCTGCCTCGATAGACGCATTGAGTGCTAAAATCTTCTGGCGGTTACCAAATTCGCTAATCTGCTTCGTGATGGCATTGACCTCTGCAATCTGCTCCGTCGCATCGACAATTCCCTGCTGTACGCGTTCTAACATACCATTGTTTGCATATGTGATATAGGATGACTGCACAAACATATTGATGACTTCGCCAAGGAGATTCGCTGACGCTTCAATCTCTTCTTTTGTTTTGACATTTACCTTGTGCAGTGCTTTGATATACTCGTCTTCCGGAATTCCAAGCTCTCTCGCTGTCTTGCGGAACTTCTCGTCATCCGGTTTCTCCGGCAGAATCTGCCCACCAATGATACTTCCAAGTACCGTTCCATCCTCAAGTGCAATCGGGATTGCGAAATCCATCAGACCTGCATGACACTCATAAGTGCCCTTTCCTTCTCTGTCACAACGCTCACAGCGTGCAAGCCCTTCCTTGCTTCCACGGGTAAGTTTAATGCAGAAATCTGTAAAATTATAACATTCACTAATGTACTCTCCATCCGCACCCACTGCCACGGTTGCAAGTCCTGTCGACTTCGCCCAATTTTTCATAATCTCTTCAAATTTCTGCATATTGCAAAAATCCTGAATCTTTATCATGACACTGACCCCCTGCTTTTTAATTTGTTTCTTTGCCCTTTTTCTATAAAACTATTATACCAAATTCCTATAATTAAACAAGAGGGTTTTAACGCATATCGACAGGTCCTGCGAGCACACTGCGCTCCGCCACAAGGCTTAAATCCGGTCTGCTAAAGGTTCCAACCAGAAAACCGGCTTCCTTCTGCCAGGCGTCCAGTGTTCCCGTAAACACATTCTGTCCCGTCGTTCTTCGTCAGGCTTTTTCTCTCGCATTTTTCCTTAATAAAAGAAGACTTAACAGCAAGAGAAACGGAAAAATGATTGCTGCAAGAATTCCCATTTTCAGGTTGTCAGATGCGATTCCCGAAACATATCCTACGACCGTAGGGCCACCTGAACAACCCAGGTCTCCCGCAAGTGCCAAAAGCGCAAACATCACCGTTCCACCGTTTCTGATGGAGGCAGATGCCTTGCTGAACGTTCCCGGCCACATAATTCCAACGGACAGCCCGCAAATTGCACAGCCAAGCAGTGAAATCACCGGAGAAGGTGCTAAACTGATACACAGATAGGAAATCATGCAGAGCACACCGCTCGCTTTCATAAAGCGGTCGAGGTTCAGCTTATCTCCCCATTTTCCGTAGAACGCTCTTGCACTTCCCATCAGCACTGCAAATGCCATCGGTCCTGCCAGATCCCCTATCGTTTTGCTGACGCCAAGCCCCTGCTCGGCAAAAGTGGATGCCCACTGGCTGACCGACTGTTCACTGGCTCCCGCACACAGCATCATAAGCATTAAAATCCAGAAAATTTTCTGTCCAAACAGTTCCTTCATCGTAAGACCGGTTTCGCCCTCTTCCACAAGCGGCGCCATCGGCACCTTTAAGAAAAAGAAACCATTGCATAACGGAATGATGACCCACAAAAGAGTCAGTATCTTCCAGTTTTCAATTCCAAACACGGTGAAAAAGAGGGTTGAGAGCAGCACAACTCCAACGTGTCCCCAACAGTAAAAGGAATGTAACAGGCTCATTGCCTTTTCCTTATTGTCGGTCGGGCAGCTCTCCATAATCGGGCTGATTAACACCTCAATCAGTCCGCCGCCGAGCGCATAGATGACAACCGCAGTCAAAAGCCCTGCAAACGCATCCGGCAAAAGTTCCGGCAAAATCACAAGCCCAAACAGTCCTGCTGCCGAAAACAGATGCGCTAAGAAAATGGCGGTCCGGTATCCAATCCGGTCCACAAATCCGGCAGACAACAAATCCACTAACAACTGGATTCCAAAATTAAACGTGATTAACATCGTAATCTGGCTAAGCGGAATCCGGTATGTTTTTTCAAACGTCAGAAACAGTAAAGGCACAAAATTATTGACAATCGCCTGCACAATATAGCCGATAAAGCAGGCATGCATCGTTTTCTGATAATCTTTTTGCATAACTTTATAACACCCTTGATAAAAATTCCTGTAAGCGCTGGCTCTTTGGCGTCTTGAATATCTCTTCCGGCGTTCCCTCCTCGGCAATCACGCCCTCATTGATAAACATGACACGGTTTGCAACCTCTCTAGCAAATCCCATCTCATGTGTAACTACAGCCATAGTCATTCCTGTCGCGGCAAGCTCCCGCATAACCTGCAATACTTCTCCTACCATCTCCGGGTCAAGCGCAGAGGTCGGCTCATCAAATAAGATAATATCCGGGTTCATCGCAAGGGAGCGGACAATCGCAATTCGCTGTTTCTGTCCACCGGAGAGCTGTGCCGGATAGGCATCTGCCTTATCCAAAAGTCCCACACGCGCTAAAAGCTCCTCGGCACGTGTATTTGCCTCTTCCTTTGTCATGAGGTTTAATTTTACCGGCGCAAGCATAATATTCTGCCGGATTGTCATATTCGGAAACAGGTTAAACTGCTGAAATACCATTCCAATTTTCTGACGCACCCGGTTGATATCGGTTTTCTTGTCCGTGATATCGGTTCCCTCAAACAAAATCTGCCCTCTCGTCGGAACTTCAAGCAGATTTAAGGAACGTAAAAACGTCGATTTTCCACAGCCGGAGGGTCCTATGATGGCAATTACGTCCCCTTTTTGTACCGTCGTGCTGATGCCTTTTAATACTTCCTGTTTTCCATAATATTTATGTAAATCTTTTACTTCCAGAATCACATTACCGTTCATTGTTCCGCAATCTCCTCTCCAGCTTACTTACTCCAAAACTTAACAGCATTACCAGTGCCAGATAAATCACTGCAACTGCAAGTAACGGAAGGAACGCCTCATACGTATTTCCGCGAATAATATCTCCGCCCTTTGTCAAATCTGTCAGACCGATATATCCGCTGATAGATGTCTCCTTTAACAGGCTGATGACCTCGTTTAACAGCGCCGGAAGAATATTTTTTATCGCCTGCGGCAGCACAATGAAAATCATGGTCTGCTTATAGCCAAGTCCAAGGCTTCTGCCCGCCTCAAACTGTCCCATATCCACAGACATGATACCGGAACGGACGATTTCTGCCACATATGCGGCAGAGTTTAATCCGAATGCAATCGCTGCAACCATAATCTTATTTGTTGCGGACGCCAGAATAACATAATAGATAATCAAAAGCTGTATCATGACAGGCGTTCCACGTATCACGGTTAAATAGATACGACAAATGAAGTTTAATATGGTCAGCCCACCGTTTCTGTCATGATTTGTCCGCACAATCGCAATCAGAAATCCCCCGATAATTCCGAGGATAACTGCGAGGATTGTGATGATTAAAGTGTTTCCAAGTCCTTTTACGATATACTGATACCGGTTGTCCTTGATGAAGTTGTCATAGAATTTCTCCCGGAGACTTGCTTTTGCCTCGCTGTCACCGTCCTTTACAATAATGACCTGGCGGGAAGTAATATAGCTGTCCGTAAAATTGATGTTCTTCTTGCGGTCCTCGGTAATCGTAAAGCCGGATGCACCGATATTTACCTTGCCGGAGGTCACGGCGGCAATCACGGAGTCAAACGCCATATCCTCAATCTGCACATCCATTCCAAGGATATCGCTGACTGCATACATGATGTCGATGTCAAGTCCGGTTATCTGGTTGTTCTCATAATATTCATACGGTGGAAATTCTGCATTGGTTCCTATCACAAGCGTGCCGTTTGTGCGCTCTACCTCCTTGCGCTCATACGGATACTGTCCTAACTCTTCGTCAGAACCGATGTAATTTTTGATGATATTTTGAAGTGTTCCATCCTCTCTTAATTCCGAGAGCGCTGCATTGACCTGCTCTAAAAGCTCTGTATTTTCCTTTGCAATGCAAAACGCATATTCCTCTGTGACAAATTCTTCATCTAAAATACGGATATTGCTGTTCTGGTTTACAAATGCAATTGCCGGCTGTTCATCGATGACCACACAGTCTATTTTTCCAAGCTTTAACGCCTGAACGGCATCCGCACCTTTATTATAGCGCTCGACCTTTGTCCCCTGTCCATCGTTCTCTAACTCAGCCGCATAGTCGGCTCCGGTCGTACCTGTCTGTACACCGATGATGGCTCCGGAAAGGTCAGCGGCACCTGTAATCTGTTTCGTCTTTGTGCCATCCCCCTGCCCGTTTTTGCCGCAGCCTGCCAGTAACAGTGCTCCAAGCATCAGGGTTATCAGGAAGAGGCAGATTTTCTTACCGTTTCTCATGTCATACCTCGTTTCTGTATATTTATTCACATGGAAGTATAACACAAGCTGTCCGATTGTCCAATATCTTTTATTATGTTTCCGCTTTATTCTTCAATTGTAATGATATCCTGTAAAACATAGTGAAATGTCGGTGCCGAGCTGTAGCGGTTTTCTTCATATTCTTCCCTAAGGTCACAGGTATCGGAAGGGTCCTCCGGATTGACACCGATATAATCCCCCTCAAACACATGGACTTCTCCCTTTTGAAACTGCTCTATCAATTCTGCTATCTTTTCCGCTGTTCCGTCAGCGGCAACGATTTCGTTTAATTCAAGCATCTGCACCCAGCCTTCTTTAAAGCCGGCCCCAACGTCATTTCCATTGACCGTTCCGCCTGTGCAGTCCTCGATTTTTTTCCCTTCTAATACCGCCTTCACCGCCTGCACCATATATGGCTCCCAGTTAATTTTGGCTCCGGTCAGATAGGTGGTCGGCGCAACCTGTGCCATGCTCTGATTATACGCCACCAGGTAAACAGGCTGCCCTGCATCGGTCTCCTCACACGCAACCGCCGGTCCCGCTGTATCCGAGTGCTGGGAAATAATGACGCAGCCCTCTTCAATCAATTCCTTCGCATACTTTTTTTCCAAGAGATAATCGCCCCAGCTATTCGTATATTTTACCGTCATCCGGGCATCCGGCACCACGGAACGCACACCAAGCAGAAATGCCGTATAGCCGGAAATCACCTCCGCATAGGGAAATGCCCCCACATAGCCGACACGCGCCTGCTCCTTCGTGATGACGCCATCTTCGAGCAGTTCCTGTAATTTCATCCCCGCCGCAACACCGGAAATATATCTGCCCTCATAGATGGCACCCATAAAGGTATGATAGTTTTCAAGCACCGGCTCCTCGTTTGCATTTGTGCCCGTTGCCATACAAAACTGAATATCCGGGTACTGCGCGGCAAATTCCTTTGTTTTCTCCCCATACGCATAGCTGGTTGCAAAAATCAGGTCACACTTTGCCTGCACAAGTTCTTTGAGTGCTTCCTCTTCCGTTCCTTCCGGCACATTATACTTTGCAAGCGTCTCTACCTGTTCCCCATACTGATTCTCTATCTCCGTCTGCGCTTTTATAAAATTACCTGTGTAGGTTGTACTGGAATCCCCAACATAAATAAATCCCACACGGATTTTTTTCTCTTCCTCATCCCCGGACACCATCCGGTAAATTCCGGTGACTGCCGCAATCACGGCAATCGCAGTAAGCACTGTAATGATATAGACTCTCTTCATCCTCATAACCTTCTACTCCTTATGACTGCCGAACTCTTCATACATCCGTTCCACATCAATTTCTCCTTTGTCTATCAAATCCAGCATGATTTCCACCAATTTCGGGTCAAACTGTGTTCCGCTTCCTTTTTTTAACTCCCCTATTACATAGTCAATATCTAACTTCTTGCGATAGACACGGTTTGCTGTCATTGCATCAAATGCATCTGCAATTCCAATAATTCGTGCATTTAGTGGAATTTCCTCACCTTTGAGCCCATGCACGTATCCCTTGCCATCGTAGCGCTCATGGTGATAGAGTGCGCCCTCCTGCACATTCTGAACGAGCGTAAACTTCCGTAGGATTTCTGCACCTTTTACCACATGAGACTTCATCAGCGCATACTCTTCATCCGTAAGCTTATCCGGTTTATTTAACACACGGTCCGGAATTCCAATCTTGCCGATATCATGCAACAGTGCTGTCTTGCGCAGCTCCTCACACGCCGCATCCCCGTATCCGAGCTGCTTTGCAATCATCACAGAGTATTCCGAAACACGGAATGAGTGCTGGCTGGTATTCTCGTCCTTTGCATCCACCGTCCGCGCAATCGTAAGCACAGTTTCATTTCCCATCTCAATCTGGCTTCTGGCAAGTTCAAGTTCTTTCTTTTGCATATTGATGGTTCTCTGAATCTGTGTCCGAAAAAAAAGCCAGGTCAGATAAGCAATCGCAATTCCAAACACCAGCACCACGTATAACATAAACCACCAGTTATCATAGATTTCTTTTTCCTTGATGATAGTATAAGTACTCTCCGCTATCACATTTTTGCCTCTGCTATCAAGCACCGCAAGATGAAACGTATAAGTTCCAACTGGAAGGTTCGTATACGCCACGTTTGTAAGTTCGTTTTGCTGCATCACCTTCGGGTTTTTATCAAAGCCTTCCAGATAAACACTGACGTACGGCATATTCGGCGAATAGTTAATGATTTCCGTGATAATTTCGATTCTGTCGGTTCCGCTTGGAAGATACACTGCCTCGCCTCTCTCCACCGGATAAACCGTGTCGTCCACCTGAATCGAGCGAACTAACATACGATAGGATCTGGCCGCATTGTCGTAATGCTTCAGATTCATCCGCACAACCCCTGTGTCTGTCGAAAGATAAAGGTTTTCTTCCTCATCCACATAGTTCCAGGCGTTTGGCGTCAGCGACTTCTGGAATCCAAGGCTGGAGTCAAGCAGCTTATACTCCATTTCCCTGCCGCTTAACAATTCCGTTTTATCTACCACATAAATTCCGGCAGAACCGCAGACAAACAGCATTCCATCGCTTCCCTCCACAATATCATAGTTATTATAATAAGGAAAATTCTCAAGTGTCTGAATCGTTCCGTCCGTATTCATAAAACAGATGCCATTGCTTGTCACGATAAAAATTCCGGTTCCATCCTTATCCGCTATCATCCGTAAAATTACTTCTGAACTGAGCCCGTCGCTTTTTGAAAGGTTTTTTACAACTTCTTTTCCCTTGATAACAGCAATTCCGCCTCCGTCTGTTCCGGCGAGAATCGTTCCATCCTCCTGTTCCAACATACAAAGTACAATCGGATTCTTCAGTCCTTCTTCGCATCCGATGTTTGCTGTCACCTTTCCATCTTTGATTATTGAAAGTCCAGAATTTGCTGCCACAATGATTCTGCCGTCTTTTGTTTCCATGGCAGAGCGTGCCTTATCATCATTTAAACCATTCATTCTGTCATACTTTCGTATCGTGCCGTTCTCATCCACTTCCCAGGCTCCCTGCCCGGTTGTGCAAATCCACAGATGGTTCTCTTTATCCACCATAAGCTGCCGGATTCTGCCCCCCTCAAGTGCCTGTTGCAGCTTTCCTGCCGTTTCCGGTATTTTTTGCGCATCAAGCACATCCAGTCCGCTGTCCGTGCCAAAATAAAACACATTATTCCACTTTGTAACGGTATTCACCACTTTCTCTTCTAAGGATGCCTCTCTATAAATCTCAGTAAAAGCAGACTCATACAATCGCAAAAGTCCAAGTCTTGAGGATGTAAACCACAGGTTCTTCTGGTAATCAATCAACATATGGTCAATGGAATTGTTAAATTCATTCGTATTGATGGTGTGATAGTTTCCCTGTGCATCAAAATACGCCACCCCATTGTCTGCGCATAAAAACAGGTTCCCACTCTCTGACTGATAAAAAGAAGTGAGATTCATAAGCCCCTCACACCGTCTGGAATCTTTTTGGGAAAAAGTGCCATCCTCCTCCATGTAATAAATATCCACCCGGTTACTGGCAGTTCCTGCATATAGATTTCCGGCTTCGTCAAACAGACAGCAGGTGTAGCTGTCCTCCTCCGCCGCGCTCTGTGTGTCAAAAATTTCCCCTTCCTTTAACAGGTAAAGGATTCCGTCATTTGCCACCACTGCCACCGTTCCGTCTGCATCCGCAGCCATGCTGTTTGCATACACAATCTCCGGGATTACCTTTTTGACCGCCAGTCCGCCGGACAGTGTCAGCACGCAGACCTCTCCCGCTGTTCCGACATAATAATTGCCGTCTGTGCTCTGTGTGATGCAGCGCACAGAATCTGAGGATAAACCGTCATTTTTATCTACGACATTTGAAATTTTGTCATTAATGTAAATTGACAAACCGCTGTCATTTGTTCCAATCCAGAGTCTGCCTTCCTCGTCGGTATAAAGACAGTTCACATTTTTGACGGATTCAAATTCATCCATCAGCTGAAACGTATTTCCGTCATAACGGTAAAGTCCACCATAGGTGCCAATCCATAAAATTCCGTCGTTTGTCTGTGCGATGTCATTTGCGCTTCCGCCCGGAAGTCCGCTCTTTCCATCGTAGACTGTCTGGATATACGCATTAAAATTAACCGTTTCCCCGTCTGCTGCGTTTTCTGCCTTTACCTCCATCCCGGAAAAGAGTGTCAGTATTCCGATAACAGCCAGAAGTGCCCACGGTTTTTTGCGCTTCAAAAGCTCTTTCCCATATCTGCGGTACAATCTGACCGTCAGGGAAAGCACTGTGATTGTTAATGTTTTGTCAAGGAAATCAATATAGAACTCGCCTATGCAGTGGCTGACAATCTCATTACAGCCAATCCTCTGCAGCAGGCTTATGACACCGTCTCCCCACATGTTTCCTGTGTTTCCCTCAAAAAACAGATAGTTTAACGGTGTAGAAATCAAAACTGAAATCATGGTCACAAGAAAACTGACCGACAGCGTGCCAAACAACGATGTGAGATAACCCTTTTTTGCACACACTCCTACTGTAATTCCAAGTATCACGCTCACAATTGCATAAATCATATACGTATATGAAAACAAAACTGCATAAATAATATTTACGCTTGCCCCCACAATTGCCCCGCATACCGGTCCTAACAAATATGCGGTATACACGGTTCCAAACGAATCTAACCACAGCGGAAGCTGCAGCTCCTTCGCCACAATCTTTCCGATGCAGTTTATCAGAATATTCGCCACGACAAATAAACTAATCTGGTAACTTTTCTTATCAGCTATCATAATCCCATTCCCCCCAAGGCATCCATGATGTGCCTCTGCGACCCATTTACCCGATACACCAATATTTTATCATAAATACCACCTTAGGGAAACGTTTTCTCGGCAATTATGTGCATAATTATTCTTTTTTCAGCAATTTCCGTCCAAAATCGACAAATGATTGAGGCATGGCGGCAGGTGCATCATATGATGGTCTGTCATCGGCGTTAATATCATGCCGCCGATTGTCAGTCTTCCCCAATATACTAACAGCCACACCGACCGGAAATCTGTTGTGACACCACCCTCTTCGAGTATCCGCATCACCCTCGTTGCCGGAACCATCGATTTTATCTGTTCCAAGGTCAGGTTTTCCAAGATGCTGCGCGTATTTTTTCCAACGGCAATCATATATTCCCGGAGCGCTTCCGCATTAATTCCTTTTCCAAACAAAACTGCTTCATCCGCTTCCAGTGCATTTCCGGTATCAGTAATAGATGCCCCTATTTTTCTTTGCCACGCTTCGTCAAATATCTGGTTTTTATCAGCCATTAAAATATTGCTCACCAAATCTTCAATCCGATAGGTGTGCCAGAACTGCCAGCACAGCGGAACAATCTTCGTCCCCGCATAATGCAGATCCACGTCACAGTCCTCCCTTGGCACCAGCTCATTCTGATTACCCTTTAACATGTAATCGAGAACATAGTCCGCAATCGTCTTTTCTGTCCTTCCCGAGATTTCCGCCGGATGCACCATCGCATGAACCTCCAGCGTCAGCTCTCTTATCTTATTGAGATTGTCCCCTTCTAACGCCTGCTTTAATTCTTCATATTTTTCTCTGATTGGCGCAAATAATTCTTCATTTGTCATATCACTTTCCTCCCTGACATTTTTTATTCTGCTGTCAGTATAGCATTCAAATTATGACAACTAGATGTCGTAATTAGACAAAAATTTTTGCGCTGTCAAAATCAGCTCTTTTTTATACTCCTCAGGTCCCACCACCGTTACTCTGTCTCCAAAACTGAGTAAAAGTGCCTTCCACAACCGCTCCTTTGCCGGCACCTCAAGAATCATCCTGCTCTTTGTTTCCGAAATCTCTTCCACCGCGCAATCTGGAAAATATTCTTTCATCAGGGCTGCGTCTTCGTGCAAAAACTGTATTTCTATCGGAATACAGGTCTTATAATATGCCTGTTCCGATTCCTTCATAAGGCACTCTACATCCCCGTGCTCCATCGTCGACATCCTGTTTAAAACTTCCAGGTTCTGCATCCGCGCAACCTTATAGGTCCTGTACTGCTTCTTTTCCTCTGAATAGGCAAACAGATACCAGGCATACCACTTATAATGAATCGCCAACGGTTCCACACAGGGCGCTGACTTTTTCCCATCCGCATTCCGATATTCAAATATAATATAGTTTCTCTGCGTTATCGCCTGCTCCAGCCGCTCATTTAGCTTCTGTACCTGGTCATTTTCCTTTGTCACTCCAAAATCCCAGAATACCTTCTGTCCGCCCTCTTTTTCTATGATGGCATTGTATTTTTCAAGCAATGCCTTTAGCGTGTCATTCGTATAGGATGTTGCGAGGCTTTCTAATGCCCTTATAATCATCTGCTGTTCCTCGCTTTTAATGTCACTGTTCTTTACTTTATAGGTCGGCAGAATTGAATATCCACCATATTTTCCGCCTTCCGCATAGACTGGTATCCCAATCGCGGAAATGCTTACGATATCTCTTTGAATGGTCCGCACCGAAACATGAAACCGCTCCGCTAAAACACTCGCCGGAACGTTGTCATGATTCATCAGATAAATAATGATTTCTAAAATTCTGTCTACTTTCATCTTTTTTTCCTCCGACTATGCCGCTGTTTTCCCATCGTGTTAAAATACTTTATAGCACGAAAATGGCTATTTTACAATCCATCCGGAGCTATCTCTTCGCCAAAAATCTGTCTTTTGATTTGGGCTTGGGGTGTGATATACTGAATAAAAAAGGAAGCTATAAGATATGGATGAATTTGAAAAAGAATGGCTGTTAATACAGCAGTCTGGTCTATAGAGATAGGTTGTATTTAAATATTTTCTTCCCTATCTTCCTTCTGTTGTAAATAAAAAATTGCCTTTTGCGCTTCTATTTCCTCTCTCAGTTCTTCTTCTGTTGGTAAATACAACTTGTATTTACTGGCAAATAATTGTTCATTTCCATGCAGGATAGAATATCTTGCGATATCTTCGTCCGTCTCCGAACACAAAACAATTCCAAGTGTCGGGTTATCATCCGGAGATTTTTTTAATTCATCATACATCCGAATATACATATCCATCTGGCCTACATCCTGATGTGTAATACGTTCCGTTTTTAAATCTATAAGCACAAAGCATTTCAAGATATAATTATAAAAGACCAAATCTATATAATAATCCTGCTTTTCTGTATGAATATGCTGCTGTCTTGCTACAAAAGCATATCCTTTGCCCATCTCCATAAGGAATTTTTGTAAATTAGAAATAATGCTTGACTCCAATTTTGTCTCGTTAAAAGAAGCATCCAATGTCAGGCCCAAAAACTCTACAACTACTGGATTTTTTATAAATTCTAATCTATCCTGTTGATATTCATATGTTTTTTCCTGCATCTCATGCTCTACCGCATCTTTATCTTTCGATTGCAACAATCTGTAATAATATTGTGTATCTATATTTCGCTGCAGGGTACGCACGCTCCATGTCTGTTCATATGCCTCTTTCTCATACCAATCACGAGCCGTTTTATCATGTACCTGTAACAGAGTTCTATAATGAGACCATGACAAGCATATCAAAGATTTTCCACACGCTGTGTGGAAAATCTCAGGAAAGTTTTTGTAAACCCTTTTCCATACTTTTCTGTAAGTACTTTCGATAATTTTTTAATTATATTAGCCCCATATTCCGCCCGATTTTCCCCAGCTAATTCTTCCTCTGCAATTCAATATCCAATCAACCAATTCCTTTGTGACAATATCGTATTTACTGAACGGTAAGCCTCTTTTTGAGATACTTCTATAATCTTTTGAACATCATTTAATATGGTTTGCTGCATACTTACTTACGAACACAGTTCCACCGCTAATCGATAATTTTTTCATGGAGTCTCTCCAGCTATAATCATCTTTAAACAAACTATTCTTCTGAAAAATAATCGCTGTCTATCTTCTTCATTTGATAGGTGTATTGTGTAGAAACGCCTAATTCATATTCAATCATCAATTCCGCCAGTCTATTTCCATCAATCAAAACAATTTTATAGTTCAGATTTCTCTCCACAAATGCAATCGCTTCTTTGGTAAAAGTTGCTGTTGTAATAAATATTCCCTTTTGTGCTCCCTGTCCAGCTAATGCACCGACAAACTTTTGAATGTCTGGTCTGCCCACAGGATTTTCCTTAAATCGTTTTGCCTGTATATAAATAGAGTCAAATCCCAGCTTATCCGCAGTTACAATTCCGTCAATACCTTCGTCTCCAGATTTTCTTGTCACATGACTCTCATACTGCAACCGTCCGTAACCCATTTTAATCAGCAGTTCAACTACAAGTGTCTCGAATCGATAGGGATTCATTTCAACAATTTCTGTCAGCAATTCATTCGCCAATGACTTGTTCCATTCCCTATAAACCCTGTCAAACGTTTCCTGTGGCGTCTCATCACAACTCGCCACTATCTCCTTTGTATGATTTTCCTGCATTGAACCATCCACAAAGTCTACGAATGTCTGAAACTGACGCAACACGTTATCGTCTATCACATCATTCTCATTATAGACTTTGATTCCTGCATCTGTTATCTTGTATTGCCCTCTCATCGGACTAATGATTAGCCCTGCCTTTTTCAGATAAGTTCTGCACCACCCGACTCTATTGTCAAAAATTGCCTGTCTGCCGCTGGGTAACAATTCCGCTGTTTCTTTTTCTGTAAGTTGAAAATCATCTATAATCTGCTGTTTTTCTTCTTTGGATGAATGAATCTTTCCATCCAACAGTACTTTTAAGAAAGATTTATACATCTCATAATACTTCGGTATCGCCATTTGTCTTCTCCCAACCCTCTTGTGTTTTTATTAAAAATCAGCGTAAGTGTTTACAGTTACATTATCTTTTTACAATCCCGATAGTGTCCTCATTACTAAATCCACATCTTTATTTTCCAACTCCTGAATAATATGCAGATATGTTTTCTGTGTCGTTGTCATACTGGCATGACCCAATCTTCTGGCAACACTGGCAATTGATACGCCAGCAAACAAAAGTAAGGATGCATGTGTGTGACGAAGTCCATGAATGGAAATCTCTGAAATTCCACAAGCCTTACAATGTCTTGCAAGAACATCATTCACCGTAGAATTATATATTTTCTCCTCTCCCACAAAAATAGGCTTATCCTCCGGTAAATTTTTAACCAGCTCTGAAAATTTCACTACAATCTGCCAGTCTATCTGAATTTTTCTTACGGATGACTTATTCTTCGTCGGTAGAAATCCTCCCTCTCCTTTGTAGTCCCAGGTCTTACTTACTGATAATGTCTGCCTTGCAAAATCAAAATCTGCTGGCGTAATTGCCAGTGCTTCCGAAAATCTCATCCCAGTTTTTGCTACCAAAAGAATAAACCAATCCCAGTTTGGTTCCTCTTTTATATCAAGATGTGCAATGAGTGTATGAAGTTCAAACTGATTCAGATACTTAATTTTTTTTACTTTCGGTGTTTTTCCTTTGATAATTGCTTTTCTGGTCGGATCTCTTTCTATTAATCCTTCATCTACAGCATCTAAAATTGCCCCCTTCAACTGATGATGAAAATCAAGCGTTGTCTGTCTCTCATGCTCTTTTGCATAATCATTTAAAAGTTGCTGGTATGCAGTCCTCGTCAGTTCGGAAACCTTCAGTTCAGGAACAAGCTTCTCCACCCACTTATGTGTCATCTGGTATTTCGCCAAAGTTGCTTCCCGTATGGCATCTTTCTTGTATACATCAATCCATTGCTTGTAATAATTGCAGAACAGGTCTGTACTGTTCATATCATTAAGCATAAATTACCTCCCTTTTCTGTGATACTTACGCTGATATGAACAGTTAAAAATAATTACCTGTAGAATTCAATCCCCTAATTACTTAAGAGTGGTTTTATCTCCTCATCCAAAGTCTTCTTAAGTTCTGCAAACAGCATTGTATAATACTTGAACTTTGGAATGGCACGTTCCTGTGCCGCCTTATAGCTGGTAAAATCTGCCGTAACCTTAATCGCATTCTCATTTGGAATTTCGTCATTTCTGTAATGAGTTGCTGCATACATGACATCATCCTTTGAGACATACCATGTCGTACAAAAATCCGATACTACCGCCTCAATGCAATCATGTTTCATATTCTCTACGATATTAAGAATTGACTGACCCTTATATCTATTCTCATCCAACTCAATCTCATCTACCAGATGAGACATAATATCTGCAACCTTTGGATTGTCTTTTCTGAGATCTTCAATATACTGTTTTACCTCTTCAATTTGTTTCTGTCTCTGTTCCGGTGTGAACTCCACATCATCATTTGGTGTTACAATGTTCTGAATCAGATTAATGATATACTCATAGTCAATCTTTGTATGACTGTATGCCATCAATTCATAATTCACATCAATAACGGGTTCGTCAGACTCGCCCTGTTCCTCATCTGAATCTGGCTTCAGCTCTTCTTTTATATTCAGATAATGACCTGCATAATCATCATATTCTTCTTCGGTAATGCCATATTCTTCCAGCATACTGTCCTCATACTGTGTAAACGATTTAAGCTGTGCAAACAATTTATCAAAATTCTGAAACATCTTAACAAACACAGCCTTTTCTTTTTTGGACATTCCCGGAATCTCAGCCGGAGTTTCCGCAGATGCTTTGAGAGCTTTCAACGATTTACGGAAAGCCGGTTCTATCTCATCCCATTCAGCCAGCAATGCAGTTTCAGTGCTCCCAGCAGAATACAGTTTTACTGCACTATCAACACTTTCCTTAAATAACTTCGGTGCCTGGAAAGTAACAATCTGACCATAAGCCTTATTCTTATCAAAGATACGATTGGTTCTGGAAAAAGCCTGTATCAAATCATGCGGTCCCATCGGCTGTCTGTCAATAAATATAGTAGACATACAAGGTGCATCAAATCCTGTCAAAAGCCTGTCTACCACAATGACTAAGTCAAGCTGTTCACTTCTGCTCTTAAACTTTGCATCTTTCCTTGCAAGACGCTTATTTAAATTGCCATTGTAACCCTGTATCTGAGATAATTCATATTTCGTGCCAAACATCCCGTTATAATCATCCAGCGACTCCTGCATCTTCTGCTGATTCACATGAGAACCTTCTTCATTTTCCGTAACAGAATATGTAATTGCAAACTTTGGAAAATCCGGCAAAACCTGTCTTATTTTCTCATCAATCTGTAACTCTGTTTCACCATTCTTTACCTTTTTCAGCAGATCATAATATTTCTGCGCCAATTGGATAGAGCTTGTCGTCAGAAGTCCTTCATATGTTTTCCCTTTACCGTTCTGAAATCCCAGTTTGTGATAAGATTTATTCAAAATTACATCCAACACCTTCAACATATGGGTCTCATTCTCGTATAAGCTGCTATCCGTCTCATCTTTCATGTTTTTGGGTCCATTATGTTCTACCTGAAAACCCAGTACTGCATTGTCATGAATTGCATTTTGAATCGTATATTTGTGCAGACGCTCTCCATACAATTCCTCTGTTGTTCGCGGCAAATCCCCCATCTGTGGGTAAGGATTCTCTGCAAATCTGGGTGTTCCGGTAAATCCATACCATAAGGAATTTCTAAAAAATCTCTCAAGCTCTCTTTTGGTTCCCGGTGTAACCGCTCTATGACATTCATCCACGACAAATGCAATTCTCAGATTCTTAATTTTATTATATTCAGGAGTCCCCTCTTCCAACCTCTTTGTGATAAGTCTCTGCAATTTCTGAATTGTGGTTACGATTACCTGACGATCATCTGATTTCAGTTTTTTCTTCAAATCAACTACATTGTCAGTTTCATCTACATCAATCAGGTCATTATTCGCATAAGCCTGAAATGCCATAGTGGTCTGCGTGTCCAAATCTTTTCTGTCAATCAGGAAAATAGCTTTATCAATCGACGGAATATCCATCAAAAGATTTCTCGTCGCCTTATAAGAAGTTAACGTCTTGCCAGAACCTGTTGTATGCCATACGAAACCAGATTTCCCGGTCTTAGACGCATCTCGGATAGCTTCTATTGCATGAATCTGATAAGGACGAAGCAGAATCAGGCGCTTGGCATCTTCGTCCAAAACCGTGTATCTCGCTATCATTTCATGCGCTTCCGGAATACGAAGTACACTCTTTGCAAAATCAAGATAATCCGAAACAGGATTATTGTCCTTATCCAGCCATCCACTGATAAATTTCGGATTCAGTTCTGTATCACTTGCCGCCGAAAAATATCTGGTATCTACCCCATTGCTGATTACAAACATCTGTACTGCTGAAAAAACACCTGTAAATTTTCCTTCCCCGATATACTTCTTAATCTGCCAGAATCCGTCCATATAAGAATGTTGTTTATTTTTTAATTCTATATGTATCATAGGCAGTCCATTAATCATGAGCGTAACATCGAATCTCCTGTCCTGCGCCTTTGTCTGACTATCCTCATCTGCCAACGCTCTATACTGATTGATTACCTCGTAAACACTGCTGCCACCTGCAATGTGCTCATGATTCATTACAACCAAATGTAGTTTCTCTGTATCACGCTGCACATGAACCATAACTTTTCCATTTTCCCCAACTAACCACTCCCCCGCTTTATAAAAAGAAGAGAACTGTAACTGATTCTTTACCTGTTCAAATTCTGCATCTGATAAATGTTCACCATTTAATCTGTCCTTATTATTCTGCTCCAAAATATATCTGAAATTCTTCCAGAGGTCTTCTTCTGTTTTCAAATCAGCTCTATAAGTCCACTGGGAATCTCCATAAACCAACTGCTCAATGAGTTTTTGTTCTATTACTGACTCTAATTCCGCCATAATATTCTCCTTTTGGTGTATAATCATGTTTATTTTCATGTATATAAGTACATTTTTTATGTAAAATAGCTTATGCTGGTGAAGAGTGATGAGGCGGTCAAGATTAAGGAAATACTCTCCCAGTTTGCGTTGTTCAGCTATATTTTCAGTTACAAAATATTCAACATCTACCAACTGTGATACCTTAATGCTGGGTTGAACAGCTCCCATTACAATTCGTTGAGCTTTATACTGGTTTTCCTCTGTTGACAACATTGCATATAAGAACTTTGAATCATAGCTTTCATTTGCCCTGAATGCAACGATATTTTGTGCTATTGCGGCATTTTCATTGATATCCATGAGGCTAACCAAACCAATACTTCCTACGGTAGAAAACAAAATATCTCCTTCTTTTATATATGCTCGTAATTCTGTTTTAAATGTTTCATCGCTCAAATATTTTGTTACCTTTGAATAGTCCGGAGCACCACTTCCTAAGCTTGCAACTTCTAATAAAGGATGTGTTCCTTCTTCTGAAATAAAAGGTGTTTTTCCTCTATTATCTACAGCCTTATCTGCAATATCCCCCAGCTTACGCTGTTCCCAAGCGTTCAGTGCCACTTTCGGCAAAGTCACACACTTACGATGGTGAAGAGTGATGAGGCGGTCAAGATTAAGGAAATACTCTCCCAGTTTGCGTT
>ENA-ORNF01000790-ORNF01000790.1-human-gut-metagenome-genome-assembly--contig:-NODE-790-length-30638-cov-21.397443_pt1 | contig 30638 bp, 18 predicted proteins | sample MGYA00242110_ERZ509012 | MGnify/ENA primary metagenome ERZ509012 (study PRJEB26280, sample SAMEA2338714) | human gut metagenome | biome: human gut; feature: human-associated habitat; material: faeces...
CCAGCGAAGCATACAGCGAAGGGCTGAAACGCTCCACAATCATTTCCACCAACTGTGTAATGGCCGCGATAACGGCAATGAAGAGGATGAAGCTCAAGAAGCTGAGGTCAATGCCCAAAATACCGTCGGCAGCCAGTACCTTCGTCTGGAGCAAATAGTTGACCGGCAAAGTCACCACCAGCACGAAAGTTACAGCAATGCCCAGACCGACAGCTGTTTTCACATTCTTCGATACCGCCAGGTATGAACACATACCCAGGAAGAACGCGAATATCATATTGTCCACAAAGATGGAGCGGACCAATAAACTGAAAAAATGTTCCATAATGTCTTTCCTTTACTTGTTATTCCTTATCTTGTAATTCAGGATGCTTCGCACGCTGGTACCATATCAGGCAAGCCACGATAATCAACGCCATCGGCGGCATCAGCATCAAGCCGTTGTTCACATAGCCGAACTCCTGGATAGCTGCATGGTTCAGGACATTGAAACCCAGCAACGTACCTGAGCCCAGAAGCTCACGGATGAAAGCCACGATGACCAGAATCTTGGCATAGCCCAGTCCGTTGCCCAGACCGTCAAGACAAGATTCCCACGGGCCGTTTGCCATCGCAAACGCTTCCAGACGTCCCATCAGGATACAGTTGGTGATAATCAGACCTACATATACTGAAAGCTGGACACTTACGTCGTAGGCAAAAGCCTTCAGCAGTTCGCTTACGATAGTCACTAACGCAGCAACGACCACCAACTGTACGATAATACGGATACGGTTCGGAATTGTCTTGCGGATTAATGAGATGACCACATTCGAGAATGCGGTGATAATGGTTACCGAAAGTCCCATCACGATGGCCGGTTCCAGTTTGGAAGTAACGGCAAGTGCCGAACAAATACCCAACACCTGTACGGTGACCGGATTGTTCATGCTAATCGGGGTGGAGAACACTTCTCTATTCTTGGCTGAAAATAAATTTCCCATATTATATTTCCCCTCCTATTATTCTTTAGCGGTTAAAAACTTGGTATAGTTTCCCATGCAGTTCTTCAGCATCTGTCCTACGGCCACTGAAGTAATCGTACCTCCGGAAATACCGTCCACCTGGAACTCAGGCTTGTCAATCTTCCCGTTCTTTACGACATCCAGTCCGATGGCATCTCCGTCCAGCACGTTCTTGTCCTTGAACTCATTCTGGAAATGTTCGGTAGCGATTTCCGCACCCAGGCCCGGAGTTTCTGATGCATGTGAGAAATAAGTGCCATACACGGTGTTCTTATCCTCGTTCAAGGCTACATAGCCCCAGATGGCACCCCACAATCCCGTACCATAAACGGGTATAACATACTTCTTCTGTCCGTCTATCTCGCAGACGAAAAGATGGGCTTCTCCCTTTTCCTTATATGCTTTCTCATATCCGGTAACGAAGCTGCCTTCGTATGGCTTCAGCGAACCGTCTTCAGCCACCAGCATGTCTTCTTTCACCACTTCGGCAAATTTGGCTTCCGCATCTTCCACTTCACGGATACCCAAAGCCGAAAGAATCTGTTTTTTCGTATCCAACTCTACATTTTTTCCTTGCAGGTCGCGCAAAGAAGAGTTGACGAAAGCCAGCAAGAATGCTACGATAACAACCATTACCGAAGCATAAATGATAGTATAAGAGTTACTATTGGTATTCATTGTATTTTCGGTTTTTATTTGTTAGACATAGCACGTTTTGCACGACGCGAAATATTGTTCTGCACTACCACATAGTCAATCAGCGGTGCAAAGATATTCATCAGCAGGATAGCCAGCATCATGCCTTCGGGATAACCCGGATTGAGCACACGGATGATGATGGCCATGGCACCGATCAGGAATCCATAAACGTATTTACCGTTCTCCGTACGTGAAGAAGTGACAGGGTCGGTCGCCATGAACACGGCACCAAAACAAAAACCACCCAGGCACAGATGTTCATACCAAGGCATGTGAGCCACTGCGGTATCCGGTCCCCATTGGTTGAACACCCAACCCATCACGGCACCACCAACGAATACTGACAGCATCGTTCTCCAGCTTGCCACGCCCGACCATAACAGGATAACGGCACCGATAGCAATGGCAATTACGCTCGTCTCGCCGATAGAGCCCGGAATCAGACCGGTCACCATATCCCACGAGAAAGCAGGGCACTCGGCAACCTTTGCCACACCTAACGGAGTAGCGGCTGTCAACCCGTCCACAGTCTTGCCCAAACCGAAAATGCTGTCACCGGACACCCATACCGTATCACCGGACATCTTGGTCGGATAAGCAAAGAACAGGAAGGCACGAGTAATCAACGCAGGGTTGAAGATGTTCATACCTGTACCACCGAATACTTCCTTGGCAAAGATTACAGAGAAAGCAGTAGCTACGGCCAGCATCCACAACGGACACTCAACCGGCACAATCATCGGAATCAACATACCGGAAACCAGGAAACCTTCCTGAATTTCTTCCTTCTTCCACTGGGCTACCACAAATTCGATACCCAGACCTACCACGTAGGATACAATGATTTTCGGCAGTACAGCCAGGAAACCGTAACCGAACATTTCGATGAAGCTACCTTCTACATTGGTAGCATGGAAATGCTGGTAACCTACATTATACATACCGAACAACAAGGCCGGTATCAGCGCAATCACCACGAACGACATGATACGTTTGCTGTCTATCGCATCGTGGATGTGCGTACCTGTCTTCGAAGTAGTGTTCGGAACAAACAGGAATGTTTCAAACCCGTCGAACACAGAACGAAAAGCATGAAATTTGCCTCCCTCTTCAAAGTTAGGCTTTATCTTATCGAGATAATTTCTTAACGCGTTCATTTATTAATAATCGTTTTAGTTAGCATTAACACATTTCACGGCGGAGCATGTCGAGTCCGTCGCGAACAATACGCTGCAGTTCCATCTTTGAAGAGCAGACAAATTCACACAAGGCAAAGTCTTCCGGAGCTACCTCGTAAATACCTAGTGCTTCCATACGGTCGATGTCGCCCGCAATGATGGCCTTAATCAGGTATTCCGGCAGGATATCCATCGGAAGTACGTGGTCGTATTCGTTCGACATGATCATGTGGCGTTCACCACCCTTCACACGTGCATCCAACACATATTCTTTCTTCTTGCCCATCATCCAGCTGAAATAAGAATGGCTGGTACTGAAATCGTTCAGACGCGGCATGATCCAACCCAGCATTTCATGTACGTCGCTTCCTTCCGGAATCACGGTCACCTGGCTGTGGAAGGCTCCCAGATAACCGTTGGCAGTAATCTGCTTTCCGGTCAATACGTTACCGCTGATATAACGCAAAGCCTTGTCCGTAGTTACATTGTTGGCAAATACACCTGTCAGCAGGGCACCTACTTTCAGCTTCACGTAAGCAGGTTTCAACACTTCCGAACCAGTCACTGCCACAGTACGGGTAAAGTCTACACGTCCCGTATTGAACAGCCGGCCAATAAAGATGACAGCCTGCGGATCAATAGTCCATACTGTTTCACCCTTGTTTACCGGAGCAATGTGGTTAATCTGCACGCCAACGTTACCTGCCGGATGAGGTCCGTCAAACACATTGACTTCCACATTCTTTGCCTGCGTCAAAGCAGGTGACTTCTGGTTCACACTGATACTCAGGTATGTCTTGGCCATCTTAGCCAACGCATCCAGTCCAGTCTGGAAATTCGCTTCTTCGCCAGAAAGCGCCAGTTCAAATTCTGGAGCCAGCGGGTTCGTGTCGAATGCAGAAACGAAGATAGCACGAGGTGCTACAGTCGGATCGGCCACTACGTCATACGGACGCTGACGGATAAACGCGAACAGACCGGCATTCAGCAGCATTTCCTTTACAGCAGCCCCGTCAAGCGCAGCCACGCTCTTCTTGCCGAATTCTTCAAAGTCCTGTTCCGCAGCAGCCTGTACGGTAATGCTCATCACCTTACGTCTTGCTCCACGTTCCACGCTTGTTACTACGCCACTTACCGGCGAAACAAATTTCACTTCAGGATGATTCTTGTCTACAAACAAGGGTCCTCCGGCCATGACATATTCCTGTTCCTTCACGACTACCTTCGGAGTCACGCCTGTAAAATCATCGGGACACAGTGAATAGAATCCCGGCTCCTTTACAGCCACCACTTGTGCAGCAGCCTTGCCTTTCAGGTTTATGTCTAAGCCTTTACGCAATTTAATTAAATTTGCCATGTTAGGTTATAAAAAATGGTTTTCTATTTTGCGTGCAAAATTAAAGAAAAAAGAAGTGAAAAAAGAACATTTGCCCATCGAATTAGAGAAATATTTCTTTATATCGTGGGCAAATGTAAAATCTACATGACAAAACAGCGATTCTGTCACCTGGAGAAAGCAAAAATTTCCTTAATATCCCTTATGCTGATATAAATTGGGATTCATGCCGACCACCTTTTCGGGGATGGGAAATACCGTCGTATACCCGTTTTCTTCCCCCGGAAGCTGCGGACGGTCGCTGTAGGCACGGGTAAAACGGCCGAAGCGGATGAGGTCTTGCCGCCTCCATCCTTCCCAGGCCAGCTCCCTCATACGTTCTTCCAGCAGACAGTCGAGGGTGGCTGTCTGCGGAGGCATCCCCACCCGGCTTCTCACCCGGTTCAGCTCGGCATCGCCGTTCTCTCCGTTGCGCACCTTGGCCTCGCTCTGCATGAGCAGCATGTCGGCATAGCGGAAGAGCACGATGTCATTGTCCAGCAGTTTCCCGTCTTTGAGGGCCGTCGGGTCGACCTCGTATTTCTTCATCCGGGCTCCGGCGGTCTTTTCCCAGGGCTGTCCCGATACGTCAAGGGCTACCTTCCACGGCTCATACACCAGCGGGGTCACTCCGTCGTCGAGCATCACCTGACGGCCTTCCAGGTCGTTCACCGGACCGGCAAAATAGCAATAATCAAACCGGGCATCCACCTGCGGCGTGTCGTAGCCGAAAGCTTCCAGCACTTCCTTTGTGGCCGACGCTCCGTTTTCCCCTCCCAGTCCGTAAGCTTTGGCATGGTTGTAGTGGCGCGAGCGGAACAGGTAGATAAACTGGTTGGCATACAGTGTCTTGTCCATGGGAATCACAAAGATATTCTCTTTCGAAGACTCGTTGAAGACCGCAAAATTGGCCGTATAGTCTTCTTCCAGGCTGTATCCGGCAGCCGCCAGTTTCTCCCCATAACGGCACACCGTCTGCCAGGCATTCAACGACTGTCCGTCCACTTCGAAAAAGAGCGATTTCCCGTCCGGACGGCTTCCGTCGGTCCAGTCGTCGTCGGCATAGACTTCGGCATTCAGGGCCAGCTTGGCCAACAGGAACCAGACCACCGGACGGGTCACCCTTCCATAATAGACTCCCGGCTGATTGCTCCGTTCCAAGCTCAGGAAAGGTTCGGAATCCATCAGTTCTTTCACGATGAAATAGAACACCTTAGACCGTTTTTCCTGAACAATCTCTTCAAGTGCCGGACTGCTCTTCTCAATGAGAGGCACACTGCCGAAAAGGTCCATGATATAATAATAAAACATCGCCCGCAAGGCCCGCACTTCGGCCACCAAAGGAGCCACCTCTTCCGTGGGATGCGCCGCCGAAAAAGCCTGGATTTTCTCCAGCGAGCCGTTGCACAGAATCACCGTGCGGTACAGGTATTCCCAAGTGGCATAAATGGCCTCGTTGTTCACTCCCCAGCGATGCAGGTACAAGCCCTGCCAGAATCCCCCGTCATACCAGTCGCCTCCGCGGGTAGGCATCATCGCCTCGTCGGTGGTGAAGGTATTCAGGTCGTATATGCCCCGCCCGGTGCCTTGCAGTCCCTGACTGTCGACATAGCCTCCCACGTAGTTGTACAGCGAAAGCACCCCGTTGCGCTGCACGTCCGACAGCGTGGAATAGGCCGTTTCCTCGTCCAGCCGGTCCTTGGGACTTTCATCGAGATAAGCACTGCAGGAAGCAGCGGAAAGGAGGCTGAGAGCGGCAGATATAAAAACATATATTCTTTTCATAACAAGCGGTTTAGAAGTTAAGACTTAAACTGATGATATAGGTTCTTGAAAGCGGGTAAGTCCGTTTGTCGTCCACCCCGAAAGTCTCGTCCACGAGCGTGGAATTGATGAGCGGAGTCAGTCCCGAATATCCGGAAATGGTTCCTAGGTTGTTGACGGTCAGCGCCAGTCGGGCCCCGTGCAGGTAACGCGTTTTCCGGAGCGGAATGTTCCATCCCACGGTGAGGTAATCAAAGTTCACGTAATTGCCGCTTTCCAGCCAGTAGTCCGTAGCCGTGAGGTCGCGTATGTTCCGTGCCGGAGCCTCCGCCAACACATTGTAGTCGGGCAGGCTGTTCATGTTCATATACGTCAGAGACGTTCCGTTATAAATCTTGTGCCCGAATGCCCCGTTTATCTGCAGCGACACATCGAAACGCTTGTACCGGAAACTGATGTTCGAACCCAGCAGCGTCTTGGGGGTAGCCTGTCCGGCCACATAACGGTCTTCCCCGTCCTCCAGGTTCACGCCTCCCCCGTTCAGGTCGGCAATCTGATAGGTGTATCCACCCTTTCCGTCCGGCACAAGTCCCTCGCAATGCGGCAAATAGAAAACTCCCAGCGGTTGTCCCACAATCTGATACACAATCTGGTTGTACCCACCGTGCAGACCGGCCCCGTTGAGTCCTGCCAATGCCGTATACTGTGCTGCACTGACCTGTTCCCCTTCATAGATTCCGCTCAGCGACAGGAGCTTGTTGCGCTGGAACGTCACATTGGCGTTGATATTCAGCTCCATATCCTTGGTACGCAGCGGAGTCAGACCGATGGAAAGCTCCGTACCGCTGTTCCGCATGGAACCCAGGTTGGCCAGCAGTTTGTTGTAGGCAAAGGGAGGCACACTCACGTCATACTGATACAGCATATCCCGGGTTTTGGAAAGGTAATAGTTCACCGAAAGCAGCACACGGTTGCCGTAGAACCCCATGTCCACCCCCGCATTGAAGGTCGACTTCACCTCCCATTTCAGGTTCGGATTGACATTCTTCAGGCTTTCATACGTCACAATCGGCGAGTTGCCCACCGGTGTCACCCCATTCGGCCGGACCAGTGACAGGGTGGTGTACGAATCAATACCTCCCTGGTTGCCCGCCAGTCCGTAGCCCATCCTCAGCTTCAGGTTGTCTATCCAGCGATACGACCGCATGAACTTCTCCTGTGTCACGTTCCAGGCCACCGACACGGCCGGGAACACGCCCCATTTGTGGTTCCGTCCGAACTTGGAAGAAGCATCCGTCCGCAAGTTGGCCGTCAGCACATAGCGGTCGTCGTACGTATAGTTCACCCGTCCCAGGAAAGACACCAGATGCGGCTCTTCGTAATAAGAGCCTGTCCCCTCCCAGGGACGCAGGGCCCCCGCCTGCAAGCTGTGATAGCCCATCGTATTCGATGAAAAATTGGTCGTGGTCGTATAAAATCCCTGAAAGCGGTCTTTCTCCACTTCCCCCAGGGCCAGTACATCCAGGAAATGCGCTCCCAGCTTCTTCTGGTACGTCAGCATGGCATTCCCCAGCATGGACTCCGCCCTGCGGTTGCCCCGGTAAGCCTGTCCGTTGCCCCACACCGTGGTCGGCAGAAACTGCGCATTCTCCGTCGTGCTGTACGTATAAGAGCCGAACAGCACCATCTTCAAGTCTTTCCACAGATGGAACGTCAGGCGGGCATGGGCACTGAAATAAGAAGTCTCCTCCCGGTTGTCCACGTCCATCCAGGCCAGCGGATTCGTAATCTGGCTGGCCGTCGTAATCTGGTCCCATCCTCCCGTCTCCGGATTGGGAAAATCAGGGAAGGTAGGATTGAAAGCCGCCGCCGAATAGAATGTCTTCTGCAGGTCGAACAGCGTGCGGTCGCGCCGCATGGAGCCGAACAGCCCCAGCTCGCAGTCAATCAGTCCGTCGAGCATCTTCTGCGACATATTCATGTTGGCCGTAAACAGTTTCATGCCTTCGTGCTGGATCACTCCCTCCCGGTTCTGGAAGCCCAGCGACACCCTGTAATTGGAAGCTTCTCCTCCCCCATAAAATGCGATATTGTGGTTCTGCTGCAAACCCGTCTGTTCGATGGCCTTCTGGAAGTCCGTATCATACCCCTTGTCGAGGATGCTCCACCCGTGTTCCGCCGCCAGCCGGCGATACTCCGCCCCCGACAGCATATCCAGTCTGCGGTAGGCATGCGAGATTCCGAAGCTGCCGTTGTAGTTGACGCGCGTCTTCCCCGCCAGTCCCTTCTTGGTGACGATGTTGATGACGCCCGAAGCCCCACGCGAACCGTACTGCGCCGTCTCCGACGCATCCTTCAGGATGGTAAAGGTCTCGATGTCGGCGGGATAGACCGAAGCCAGCATCGTCAGATCGCCCAACACCCCGTCCACGATAATCAGCGGGTCGTTTCCGCTGGTCAGCGAAGTCGTTCCCCGCAGACGCACCGACTCCAGCGCCGCCATCCCGTTGTTGCTCTTCAGGATGGTAAGGCCGGGCACTCGTCCCTGAATGGCTTCCAGCGGGTTGGTAATCAGCTCCCGGTTCATCTGTTTCTCCGTAATCTGCTCCACCGAGCCGGAAATGTTTTTCAGACTTCCACGGGCATAACCAATGGTATAAATGGAATCAGGCGGCAGGTCTTCTCCGTTCTGTCCCTGTACGCAAAGAGGGAAACCGCCCCACAAACATCCCAGGAACCACATGCTGCACAGCGCCTGGGAAACCGGTCGTGTCTTGTTCATAGCACACTGAATTTAAGGTGAAAAGGGCGCGAAGATACCCGGTATCTCCTCGCCCCGTCAAAATGACTCTTTTCACAAAGAAAAGATTTTTTCCGCAATAAAACAAGCCAGGGGACGGTTATTTCCCCCGCTTCGCTTATTTTTCTTCCGCAAACATCGGATCCCATGCCGGAAGCTGTATCGGCTTCTGCTTGAAAATGTCGAGCACTTTCTTCGGCACGTATTTGGTTTCCAGTACCAGGCGGAACATGTATTCATTGAACCATTCGTCGGTCATGATCAGGTGTCCCTGATAGCCGGCAGAAGGGCCCCAGCTGTTTTCCACCATCCATTTTTTCGGCTTTCCGTGCTCGTCGAGGTCGACAGCCATCAGCGTCATGGCATGAGCCGACATGCTGACGAAGGTCTGGATACGCTGCTTCTTGTCCATGCCGAAAGTGGTGCCCATCAGCGAATCGAAATCATAATTGTGCACGTCCAGCAGTCCGCGGTTACTGTCCATCTGGGTCACGTCGCTGGAGAAATACATCCGGGTGCTGTCCTTCAGTGAAGCGATGGCCATCTCCTTGATTTCCTCCACCGGCAGGTTCACGTACGTCCAGTTCTTCCCGTCGTAGCAGTGACGGTCGTAGGCAATCTCGTAGCATTTATAGTATTCGCGCGACGGGTCGTTCATCACCATCACGTAGTTAGTCAGCAGGTTCTTGTCGCCATACTTCTCCAGGAACGACATCGGTGTGTGATGCTCTGTTTCCACCACCTTGCCCTTGCTGTCCTTGCGCACGTAGTCGAACGAAGTCGGCGGCACGCCCAGGGTCAGTGCCAGCATCCGGTAGACCGTACCCAGCATCTCTTCCTTCCGTTTCTCAATGACTGCCGTCTTTTCACCTTTAGCCGACAAGTCTCTCAGTTCCAGCCCGAACTCCTTCAGTTTCAATCCAATCAATGACGACATATACGACGTATGCTCACTGCTGTACGTTTCCGGCATGGCCTCCTTGGGCACCAGTCCGTACTTCGTCACGATGTCGGCCACCCCCGTAAAGGTACCTCCGTCGCTCAGCGGATGCTTGAACAGCCATTCCACCGTCTGGTCGCTCATCGGCTTGCCCGCCGTTTCAATGACCCCCTGCAGGAAGAGGTTGGACTTCTCCAGCTGGTCCCAGAAGAAACAGTACACCTGCGAGACCTCCAGTCCCGGCAGGTCGTATTTGGCAATGGCCTTGGCCCGCATCACGTTCAGTCCCGTAAACAGCCAGCAGCGGCCCGACGACTGCTGGTCGGTAATTCCCTTCGACTCCACCTTGATGGAGAAATCGGCGTCCACCACCTGCTGGTTTTCCTGGTTCAGGGCCAGTTGCTTGATGCTGGTACCGCCCAAGGCATTGCGAATCGCCTTGTCGGCAGCTGTATTCTGATAACTGCGCTGAATTTCCTTCAGCATTTCCGGAGAGATGCCTCCATTCTGTGCCTGCAATGTCAGCCCGAAAGCCATCAGGCAGGCAGCCAATGTTACGTGTTTCTGGTTCATTATATTTTATGGTTTTAATGAGTTCATTTCTTTTCCTTGGCCGGACGCACAATCTTGTAGCCGATGCACGCCACGAAGATGCTCATCAGCGGACTAAGCAAGTTGAAGAAGCAGTACGGCAGGTACACCAGCGTAGGCACGCTCAAGATGGTGGCCTGCGTCATGCCGCACGAGTTCCACGGCACGAGCACCGAGCAGACCGTGGCCGAATCCTCGACCGAGCGGCTCAGCAGACGCTCCTCGAATCCCCGCTCGGCATACAGATCCTTGAACAGGCGTCCCGAGAGGATGATCGAGATGTACTGGTCGGCCGTACAGAGATTGAAGAAGATGCCGGCGCCGACCGTCGAGGCCACGGCCGAGAAACTCCGACGAACGAAGCGCAGGAAGAGCTCGGTCAGCGAACGCAGCATGCCGCTGCCGGTCATCACGCCGCCGAAGCACATGGCGCAGATGATCAGCCACACGGTATTGAGCATGCCGCTCATGCCGCGCGTCGCGACCAGCGCGTCGAGTTCGGCGCTTCCGGTCGGCAGAGCCGTCGGACCGAAGCACGACATGAGCACCCCCTTGAAGCCCGACATGAAGTCGAGCGAGGACACCCCGGCCACCCGGGCGACCAGATCGGGCTGCACCAGAAGCATCGCCACGCAGGCGAAGACCACGGCGCAGAAGAGCGTGACGATGGCCGGCAGCTTGCGGGCGATCAGGATGCCCGTGGCCAGCGGTACGAGAAGCAGCCACGGCGAGAGGTGGAACGACGAAGCCAGTGCGGCGGCATAGGCCCCCGACTCGGAGGCCGCGCCGTGGTCGAGCCAGAAGCCTGCAGCGGTGAAGACTCCCAGCGCCACGGCCATCGAGGGCACGGTCGTATAGAGCATGTAGCGGATGTGGGTGAAGAGCGGCACGCCGACCGTGGACGAAGCGAGCACGGTCGTGTCCGACAGCAGCGAGAGTTTGTCGCCGAAATAGGCACCCGAGATGATGGCGCCGGCAACCCACCCTTCGGGGAACTCCATCGCCCGACCGATACCCATCAGCGCCACGCCGATGGTGGCGATCGTCGTCCACGAACTGCCCGTCATGAGCGACACGACGGCACATATGGCGCACGAGGCGACCAGGAAGAACGACGGATGCAGGACCTCGAGCCCGTAGTGGATCATCGTGGGCACCACACCCGAGACCATCCACGTGCCGGAGATGGCTCCGATGAGCAGCAGGATCAGGATGGCCGAGGCCGAGGCGCGGATGTTGTCGATGATCGCCTCCTCGAGCACCGCCCAGCGGCAGCGGTAGATACCGATCGAGAGCATGACGCAGACCGACGTGGCGGAGAGCAGCGCGATCTGGCTGCCGCCGTTGATGGCATCGCCCCCGAAGGCGCGGATCACGACATAGAGCAGCAGCGTCAGCACAGCCAGCGGAATGGCCGACACCCAGGGCGAGGGCTGTTTTTGTATTTTTCGAGTCATTTCACGTTTCGGTTAAGCCGTTTCCGGCCGGCAAAAATAGTGAAAAAATCGGAGTTCCGCACCCAGGGGCCGAAGCGGAAGGATCAGCGGCGGGAAAATGCGGAACAGGGAATGTGATACGCCACAACATCATCCGAGCAAGATACGGCCGCATTTGACCCGCCAGCGCATTTTTTTCCTCCCGAAGGCGGTATTTTGCGGAATTGTTGTATATTTGACCGGGACAACAACACGGCCGAACCCATGGAGATGCTGCGCAACGTCATCCGATTCTACATCGACGGCTTCCGGGAAATGACCCTCGGACGGACGCTTTGGGCCATCATACTCATCAAGCTGTTCGTCCTGTTCGCCGTGCTCAAGCTCTTCTTCTTTCCCGACCTGCTCGCCGGGAAAAGCGACGACGAGCAGGCCCGACACGTGCTCGAAAACCTGACAACCACCCACCAACCATGATCTCCGATTACCTCTCAACCGTCGATTGGTCGCGCGCGCAATTCGCCCTGACGGCCATCTACCACTGGCTGTTCGTCCCGCTCACGCTCGGGCTGGGATTCCTTGTCGCCATCATGGAGACGCTCTATGTCCGCACGGGCGACGACTTCTGGCGCCGCACCACCAAATTCTGGATGCGCCTGTTCGGCATCAACTTCGCCATCGGCGTGGCGACGGGCATCATCCTCGAATTCGAGTTCGGCACCAACTGGTCGAACTACTCCTACTTCGTGGGTGACATCTTCGGCGCCCCGCTGGCCATCGAGGGCATCCTGGCCTTCTTCCTCGAGAGCACGTTCGTGGCCGTCATGTTCTTCGGCTGGAACAAGGTCTCGAAGGGGTTTCACCTCACGGCCACATGGCTCACGGCTTTCGGGGCCAACCTCTCGGCATGGTGGATCCTCGTGGCCAACGCCTGGATGCAGCACCCCGTGGGCTGCACGTTCAACCTCGCGACCGTGCGCAACGAGATGAGCTCGTTCGCCGAGGTGGCCCTCTCGCCCGTGGCCGTGAACAAGTTCCTGCACACGGTGACCTCGTCGTTCGTACTGGCCGCACTCTTCGTCGTGGGGGTCAGCGCCTGGTACCTGCTCCGGGGGCGTGAGAAGCGCATGGCCTCGAAGAGCATCGCCGTGGCCGCGGCATTCGGGTTCGTCTTCGCCCTCGTAACGGCCTTCACGGGTGACCGCTCGGGCGCCGTCATCGCACGCACGCAGCCCATGAAGCTCGCCGCCATGGAGGCCCTCTACGAAGGGAGCGAAGGGGCTCCGCTCACGGTCGTCGGGGTACTCCAGTCCGAAGAGAAACGCTCGGCCGGGGAGACGTTCCATTTCCGGATCGACATCCCGAAACTGTTGTCCATCATGAGTTTCCGCGACGCCGAGGCCTATGTGGCCGGCATCAACGACCTGATCGGAGGCAATGCCGGACGCGGCATCCTGTCGGCCGAGGAGAAGATCGCACGCGGACGCGCCGTCGTCGCCACGCTCGACCGCTACCGCACGGCTCGCGACGGGGGCGATGAGGGGACGATGCGGCAGATCGAAGAGCTGTTCGACCCCGACACGGCGCAGGGCGGGCACTTCCTGCGCGAATACTTCGCCTATTTCGGCTACGGGTACATCGACGACGTGCAGCAGCTCGTACCCAACGTCCCGCTGCTCTTCTACTCGTTCCGCGTGATGGTCGGCGCCGGCTGTCTGTTCATCCTCGTGCTGGGGCTCGTCTGGTGGTACAACCGCCGCGACCGCCTCACCCCGAAACGCTGGCTGCTGCATACGGCCGTATGGTGTATCCCGCTGGCCTACGCCGCTTCGCAGGCCGGATGGATCGTCGCCGAGGCGGGCCGCCAGCCGTGGGCCATTCAGGAACTGATGCCGGTGGGCGTCGCCGCCTCGAAGATCCCGAGCGGGTCGGTCACCACGACCTTCATCCTCTTCCTCGTGCTCTTCACGGCGCTGCTCGTCGCCGAACTGAGCATCCTCTTCCGACAGATCAAACTGGGTCCCGAACCCGAAAAATAACGCCGCGCCATGGATACCCTCACCTTCCTGCAACACTATTGGTGGTTCATCATCTCGCTGCTGGGCGCCCTGCTGGTCTTCCTGCTCTTCGTGCAGGGCGGGCAGGCGCTGCTCTACCGGATCGGACACACGGACGAGGAGCGCAACCTGATCGTCCATTCGCTGGGCCGCAAGTGGGAACTCACCTTCACGACACTCGTCACCTTCGGCGGAGCCTTCTTCGCCTCGTTCCCGCTCTTCTACTCCACGTCGTTCGGCGGCGCGGTCTACGTCTGGATGGCCATCCTGCTCTGCTTCGTCGTGCAGGCCGTGGCCTACGAATACCGCCGCAAGCCCTCGAATGTCTTCGGGGAGCGCACCTACGACGCCTTCCTGCTCATCAACGGCCTCCTCGGGCCGCTGCTGCTGGGCATGGCCGTCGGGACGCTCTTCACGGGGGCAGAGTTTACGGTGGACCGTCTCAACCTGGCCAACGCGGCCGGAGGGGGTTCGGCGGTGATCTCGCAATGGGCGACCCCCTGGCACGGACTGGAGGCGGCCGCAAATCCCCGCAACTGGGGGCTGGGGCTCTCGGTCATGCTGCTCTCGATGATCCTGGCCTGCCAGTTCCTCGCACACGACATCGACGACGAACCGATCCGGCTCCGCATCCGCAGCTGCCTGCGCCGCATATCGGGCGGATTCGTCGCCGTGTTCGTCATCTGGCTGCTCTGCCTCCTCACGGCCGACGGATGGACGGAGGATCCCGCCACGGGCGTGATCTGCGCGGAACCCCACAAATACCTGCACAACCTGCAGGAGATGCCCGCCGTGGCAGCCCTGCTCCTCGCCGGCATCGTCGCCGTGCTCTGGAGCATCGGTATGGGGTGGCAGGGGAAGCGACGGGCCATCTGGTTCGGCGGTACAGGCACGGTGCTCACGGTGCTGGCCCTGCTGCTCCTGGCCGGATGGAACAACACGGCCTACTACCCTTCGCTCACGGAGATGCAGTCGTCGCTGACGATCCGCAACTCGTCGTCGAGCGAATTCACCCTCCGCACGATGGCCTGGGTCTCGCTCTTCGTCCCCTTCGTCGCGGCCTACATCGCCTACGCCTGGCGTGCTTTGACCCGCAAACCCGTCACCCGCGAGACGATGCGGCAGGACGACCACTCGTACTGACCGCCGCACGTCCGACAGCAGACGAGGGCGGAGGCACATGCCTCCGCCCTCGTCTGTTTCCGGTGCAGACCTTCGTCCCGCAAAGGTTATTTCTGCTCCTCGGGACCGCCGCCGAAGGGATACTGGTGCTCGTGCACGTCGTCGAACCGCATGCCCCGCTCGTAGGTCTTCATCGCGCGGCGCGACATGCCCATCGACGAGAAACCGCCGTCGTGGTAGAGGTTCTGCATCGTCACCTTGCGCGTCAGATCCGAGAAGAGCGTCAGCACGTAGTCAGCGCAATCCTCCGCCGTGGCGTTGCCCAGCGGCGACATGCTCTCGGCAAAGGACATCAGGTCGCCCAGACCCAGCACGCCGCTTCCGGCCGTGGTCTGCGTCGGCGACTGCGAGACGGTGTTGATGCGCACGTGCTTCTCACGCCCGTAGATGTAGCCGAAGCTGCGGGCGATCGACTCGAGCAGCGCCTTGGCGTCGGCCATGTCGTTGTAGCCGTAGAGGGTGCGCTGTGCGGCGATGTACGAAAGGGCTACGATCGAGCCCCACTCGTTGATGGCGTCCTTCTTGCGGGCCACCTGGATGGCCTTGTGGAACGAGATGGCCGAGATGTCGAGCGTCTTCGAGAGGAAGTCGTAGTCCAGATCGTCGTAGGTGCGGCCCTTGCGGACGTTGGGCGACATGCCGATCGAGTGGAGCATGAAGTCGAACTTGCCGCCGAAGTGTTCCATGGTCTTGTCGATCAGGTTCTCCAGATCGGCGACGCTCGTGGCATCGGCCGGAACGACGATCGTGTGGCACTTCTCGGCCAACCGGTTGATGGTTCCCATGCGGATGGATACGGCGGTATTCGTGAGAACGATCTCGGCACCCTCCTCCACGGCACGTTCGGCCACTTTCCAGGCGATCGACTGCTCGTTGAGCGCTCCGAAGATCAATCCTTTCTTTCCTTTCAATAAGTTGCAAGCCATTGTCTTTCCAATTTTAAAATCCGGTGCAAAGATACGAAATTTTCGGAAAGTCCGCCTCCCGGGCGGAAAAACGTCGGCAGATGCCACGCCCGCTGCCCCGAAGGGCATTCCGGGCAGGCGGAGTCTACTCCGCCGGCTGCCCGGCACACCGTCACTTCGAATAGTTGGGAGCCTCGGCCACGCCCCAGTGCGTGTTGGGCTCCGGCCCCATCTTCAGGCGGAGCGTGGCGCCGTCGGTCATCTCGTCGCGGAAGAACCAGCAGCGGTCGAGCGGCTTGCCGCCGAGCGTGGCCGACTGCACGTAGCAATCCTCGGGACCGTTCGCCTCGGTCTCGATCACAAAACGCCCGCCGCGTCCGTTGCGGATGACCACCCGGTCGAACTGCGGGCTGCCGATCTGGAAGGTCGGGCGCAGGCTCGTACCGCCCTGTACGTCGAACAGGCCCATGGCCGCCATCACGTACCACGCGCCGAGCTGTCCCTGATCCTCGTCTTGCCCGTATCCGTAGCCGTGCTCGCCGTCCGTGCCGTAGAACTCGTCGCAGATGAGCCGCGTCCACTTCTGCGTGAGCCACGGCATGCCCGAATAGTTGAACAGCCACGAGATGTGGAGGCTCGGCTGGTTGCCGTGGTTGTAGGGGCTCTCGAGGCCCGAGAAGGCATTGACCACCTTGCCGCCGCCGAAGATCGAGGCGCGGGCCGCCGTGAAGATCGAGTCGAGGCGCGTGTTGAAGGTCTCGCGGCCAACCCGCTCGACGAGCGCCACGGGATCACCCGGCACGAAGAAGGTATACTGCATGGCATTGCCCTCCTGGAAGCCGCGCCACGACTCGAGGGGATTGAAGCGCTCGAGGAACGAACCGTCGGCCCGGCGCGGGCGGATCAGCTTCAGATCGGGATCCATCAGGCGCTCCCATCCCTTCGACAGCCACATGAGCCGCTCGTAGTCGGCCTCCCGGCCGAGCGCCTTGGCCCACTGCGCCACGGCATAGCTGCTGAACGAATATTCGAGCGTGTGCGAAGCGCTGAAGGTCGAACCGGCAGGCCGCAAATCGGGCTGCGATCCGTCGTCAAAAGGGGCGTAGCCGAGTTCGACGAAAGCGCCGACATCCGTCTTGCCGGCCCCCTCGGGACGGTCTTCCCAGGCCAGTTCGTTCTTGAGGGCCGCCTCATAGGCCTTCTCGACATCGAAGTCGCGGATGCCGCACTGGTAGGCCCCGGCCATCACCACGCTCACCATGTTGGTGCCCACACCCGAGACATATTTGCTGCAGGCGAGGCCGTCACCGAGCCATCCGGCATCGTCGTAGACGAGCAGCTGGCTGCGGATGAAGTCGTTGTAGTAGTCGGGATAGGCCAGCGCCCAGAGCAGCGTCAGGTTCCAGTAGGCCCCCCACACGGCGTCGGTATTGTAGAGGCAGAAAGCCGGACGCCCGTCCTCGCCGGCAGGAATCCGCCCCACCGTGCCGTCATGGCGCGGATAGGAGCCGTCCACGTCGCTGGCCACACCGCGGCCGAGCAGCGCATGGTAGAGACCCGTGTAGAACTTGATGCGTGCAGCCTCGCTGCCGCCCTCGACCGCAATGCGTCCCAGCCCCTCGTCCCACTTGGCGGCGGTGCGGCGGCGCACGTCATCGAAGTCGAGCCCGTCGGCTTCGGCGCGGAGGTTGGCCCGGGCATTCTCCACCGAGGTGTAGGAGAGTCCGATGCGGAGCTCGATCCGCTCGTCGGCCGAGGTCCGGTAGCGCAGGGCGACACCGGCCCCGACGCCGCGGAGCTCATCCCCTGCAAAGGGCGTCTCGCCCCGGCGATAGAGCTGCCACGAATCGGCCCCGCGGCTCAGCTCGGCATAGAAATAGACTCCGACGGTAGCCCCGGGCTGGTATTTCTGGGCATAAAGCGGTTCATAGACGGCATACCCCTCGACATGCTGCGGATCGGTCACACGGACAAGGGCATCGACCACCGGGCCGCTCTCCCCGATGGCGTTGCCGATGTCGAAGAGGATGTTCGATGCTTCGGATGCGGGGAAGGTGTAGCGCTGGAACCCGACGCGCGTGGTGGCCGTCAGTTCGGCGCGGACCCCGTAGTCCTTGAGCAGGACCGAATAGTAGCCCGGCTCGGCGTGCTCGTCGGCCTTGTCGAAGCGCGAGCGGAACCCGGCATCGGGATCCTCGAGGCGTCCCGGCACGGTCTGCACCTCGCCCACGGTGGGCATCAGCAGCACACCGCCCACCTGAAACTCATGCAGGCAGGGGAATCCCTCGATCGAGGTATGTCCGTCCTCGTAGCCCACGGCCTCCCAGCCGCTCGGACTGGTATAGCTGCCGTTGGTCGAGGGGCCCAGTTTGGCCATGCCGAACGGTTCGGCCGCCGGCGTATAGAAGAACCACCGGCTGTGGATCGACCCCAGGTTGGGGTTCACGTAATCGGCCGGTCGCGGTGCATCCGCACAGGCCGTCGCAGCGCAACAGGCTGCGGCTAAAAGAATCAGTCTTTTCATAATCTCCTGTCAAAAAAGGGAGGGCCGTCCGTCGGGACCGGCCCCCGAACGGCCGGAGGAGGGCCTGACCATCCCTCTTCCGGCCGTTCATCGGTTCTTCGGATGTATGTGCGGATCAGCGGCTGAGACGCACGAACACGTTTTCGTAAGGTTGGAGCGTGAGCGATGCGGTACGCTTGCCCGTCGGTTCGTCAAGGGCATTGACCACCTCGAACGTCAGCGGATTCCCCGCGGCGTCGAGCAGCGTGAGCTCGGCCTCACGGCCGTCGGTCTCGCGGAGGTTCACCAGCACGGCGCCCTGCCCGGCCCGCGACGGCGAGCACGAGGTCATCAGCACATGGTCGCAACCCGTGCGGAAGAACGACTTCGACCAGGCCTTGCCGTTGTCGGCGCCGGCCGCCGGCATCACGCGGGCATAGAGCGGGATGCGGTTGCCCCAACCGAAGGCAGAAGCCTCGGCGTTCGACGTATCGGCACACGAGGTAAGCGTGTAGCTCCAGTTGAGCTCACCCTCCTGCGAGGCGCGGAAGTTCGTCGTCCAGTAGTTGTTCGTCACCCACGAGAAGAGGTGCGGCTTTTCATAGGTGCGCGGCTGGCGGTAGGGATCGTTCAGCAGCTCGCCCATCATGAAGAGCGGCATGGCGTCGCAGCTCACGAGGATCTGCGCCCGGTCGTTGCGCACCGAGACAAAGTTCTGGACCGTATTCCACGACGCCGTGGTTCCGGGGATCTGGTTCTCTCCGGCATAGACCACGCCGCCCGGCACGTCGAAGGCCAGCCGGCCGCCCTCGAGGGCGAACGGGAAGGCCACATAGAGGCCCGACGGATCGGTCTCGGGAAGACGGCGCGCCGCATAGTGGAGATCGATGCGCTTGACGTCGTTGTAAAGGCGCACCTCGACCCGCACGCCGAAATCGGGATCGCACCCTTCGGCCGTACCGCGGAACGAGACGGTCGTATAGATGTCGCCGGTGGTCGCACCCGTGAAGCGGACGTCGCGCAGCCCCGAACGGCGGTAGCGCTCGAAAACCTTGCGCTCCATCTGGTGGCGGTCACCCTCGAGCGACTCGTAAATGAAGTCGCCCAGTTTCCATTCGGCACCGCCATCGACCAGCTCCAGGCCCAGCTCCTTGTCCACGAGTGAGCGGATGCCGCCCGTAGCGGGGTCGAACTCCAGGCGGTAGAAGTCGTTCTCGACCGCATGGTCGGCCGGCTCGAAAGCCTCGGGCTCGGCAGCGCGGCCCTCGTCGAGCACTACCTCGTAGGTCTTGTACCCCATCGCCGGGATCCGGTCGGCCCAGATGGCGTAGTAACGTCCCTCGCTGCGCGAGCGGATCGGCTCGACGGAGAGTGCATGGCCCTGCTCGTCGAGCAGACGGAAGGCACGGTCGCGCGGGATCACCTCGAAGTCGATGTAGACGGTCGTCAGCGCCGAACGCTCCCAGCCCAGCGGGTTGAAGAAGGTCAGCGTCGGACGCTCCGAACGGTGCAGGTCGCCCTGAAGCCGGCCGATCGAGGTCTCATAGAGCATCTGCGCACTCTTGAGCGCCTCCCAGACATAGGAGCCCTTCTCGGCCCACTGCACCTGCGAGTTCTCGCACTGCGGGTCGCTGATGCTCTCCGCGGCACCGAACGTATGCTCGTCATAGAAGAGCAGGTTCTCGTGGATGCGGCGCATCTCGTCGTGCATTCCCTCGACACCTTCATCGCCCGCCATGCCGGCCATCGAGAGCATGCCGCCGATGGTGATCATGTCGGACTGCGTCTTGCGCGAAGCTGCCGTTTCACGGGCTGCCGAGCCGAATCCGTCGGTCCACCAGTCGGGATAGGCCGCACGGTAAACGGGAAGACGGTCGCCGTATTTCGTATCGATCTGCTCGAGGAATTCATGTACGGTCGCGCTGCGCAGCTTGGGCCATGCGTAGTGCTCGTTCCAGTCGCGGATCAGCGCGCACTCCTGCATCGACGGAGGCGAGTTGTCGGTGGAGTATCCCGAGTACTGGGCCGCAATGAGCGGGAAGTCGTAGCCGCCGCGGCGCAGCGAGCGGATGTAGGAGAAGACCCCGTTGCGGACACCCTCCATATCGCCGCGGTCGATGCCCCAGAAATTGGCCGTCATGTAGTGGTCGGCGCGGAACGAGAGGAGGCTCTTGCCCGAGGGCGACTCCCAGCGGTAGAGCGTCGGACGGTCGAAGGGGATCAGGGCGCGGTGGCCGTTCGAGCCCATCGTCAGGTACTTGACCCCGAGATCGGGCAGGTAGTCGGCCAGACACCAGGCCACGCCGTTCACGTCGTCCTGCATGGCCGTCTCGACCGGAATACCCAGTTCGTGGAAGCGGGCGATCGGCGCCAGGAAGGTCTTGTAGGCATTCTCGCCCGAGAGCTCCGACATGTTGAAGAACATGGCCGTCACTTCGATCTGGCCGTTCTTCACGAAGCGCAGGAAGCGCTCGACCTGCTCGGCGGGACGGATGCGCAGCCACTCGCGCACGGCCCACGAGGCTTCGCACGTCCAGCGGAACTTCGCGTCGTCGGGATAGTCGGCCGTCGCCTCGCAGTACTCGATGGCGTAGTCGATATAGCGCAGGTGCTCGGTGAGGATCTCGGTCTGCGGCTTCGTATAGCCGATGTCGGTGTGGGTGTGCTGCACGAGATAGACCGTCCAGCGCTCGGCCGGAAGGATCTCCGTCTCGACCGAACGGTCGCCGTCCGGCGTCTTGAGCGCAAAGCGCACCCGGCGGCCGTCATACCCCTCGGGAATGCCGACCTGCACGCGGTTCAGACCCGGGGCGAGCTTCAGCTCACCGCCGGCCTTTCCGTCGTAGCTCCATGCCGCCTTGCGGGGTTTCGCATCCCAGTTGGCGATGTCGAGCGTCACGGGATGGAGCAGCTCATCCTGCGTCCGGCCGTAGATCAGCGCCGGTTCGGACTCGGCTGCAAAGAGCGAGATGCCGGCGCCCGCCGGAGCGCTCTTCACCGGAGCCGAAGCCTCGAAGGTCACGGCGTCGAGCACCATCCAACTGCCCGAAACCGTACGGACCGAGAGGATGTTGTCGCCCGCGCGGAGCGTCCCGGCCGGAATTTCGACCTCGGCGCAAAGGCCTTTCGACGAGGTTTTGCGCGTATCGAGATAGTTCTGATCGGCTCCTGCGGGGGTCTGAACCTCCGTGCGGAAATCGTTGAGTGCGATCTCGAGCCGCGGAGCCGAACCGCTGTGGACCTCAACGAAGTCGAGCTTCAGCCGCAATGCGGCCTCGGGATCGGCCTCGCGGACCCCGAAACGGACCAGCAGCCCGCCCTGCGGATTGCCCGCCCAGCTGTCGGAGGGACCCGGAATGACGAACGGGACGTCCGATGCCGAACTGTGCCCGACCGTATAGAGCGCCGTGCACCCGGGGAAACGTTTCGAAATGTCGGAATAGCTTCCGTCGTCGAGCGCGAACTCGGACGACGAACCGTCGGCCTTGCCGATCTGCCACAGCCGCACCGGATACGGGCGGGCCCAGAGGCCCGACCATATCAGTGTCAGCAGTACGGACAGCAGCACAAATCTGCGGTTTGTCATACGTTATACGTTTTTATATGCGTGAATATTCTTCCGTTCTATTCGGCATCGAGCCACGTGATGTCGGTCATCGCGGCCACATGCGAACCGGTCTCGTCGGTGATCTCCGTACCGACATTGAGCGTCAGCGGCCAGTAGGCCATCAGCCCCTCTTCCGTGCCGGTGAACGAGCACTTCACATCGGAAGCCACCTCATCGGCCGTGCGGGCGTCCTCCCAGATCGAGACGTTCTGGATGTCGCCGCGCATGTAGCGGTCGCTATAGTAGGGCGAGGTGCCCAGCTGCAGGTCGGAGGCCGAAGCGGCCAGCGTGCCGCAGTTTACCGAGCTCTTCTGCACTCCGTCGAGGTAGAAGACCATCTTGCCGCCCGCCTTATAGGTCGCCGCAATGTGATACCACGTATCGAGTTCGATCGTGCAGCATCCGCCGCCGTTCCAGTTGTTGGCATCGGCATCGTAGATGTAGAACTGCAGCTGGTTGCCGTTGTTGCGGACCATGAAGCCGCCGGTACCGGACTCGTTGGAGATGATGCACTGGTCACCCGAAGCGAACTCCGAGAAGCGGACCCGCATCTCCACGGTGAAGGCATCCTCCAGCCCCCAGTCGGACGAGGCTCCCAGGTTCATCTTCGAACCCAGGCCGAAATGTGCGATACCCGGTTTGACGACATTCGCCTTGAAGGCCGCAATGGCCTCCTCGAGCAGTTTCGCCGCATTGGTGTAACCCTCTTCGCGCGAGGTGTTGTTCATGATGAAGTAAGCCTGGTCGATCCGTGCCTGCAGGGTCTTCTTCGACCCCGGGGCGATATCGCCTTCGGAGGTTCCCTCCTCAACTTCGGCAATGAGCGTCTCCGCCTCGCGGATCACCTCCATGAGCGCCCGCTGCGCATCCGACACCCCGTCGTCGCTGCACGATGCGAGGAACAGTCCGGCACAGCAGAACATCAGCGCCAATCTCTTGACTATCGTTTTCATAGTTGTCTCGTTTTATCTTCGGTTGGAATGTACTCGGTTAATTGTAGCCTTCGTTCTGTCCCAGGGTCGTCCAGTCGGGCATGCCGTCGAACTGCGACTGCGGGATCGGACGAACCACATGGTAGTCCTGGATGTTGTCCACGGCGTCGGGGTTGTAGAGCTTCACTCGCTCGACGAGTTTGCCCAGACGCTTCAGGTCCAGCCGCCGCTGCCACTCGCCGGCCAGCTCGCGGGCACGCTCCTCGAGGATAAAGTCCACGGTCATGTCCTCCTCGGTAACGGTCATCGCCTCACGCCAGGCCTCGTTCTGCTCGGGATCCTCCGAATCCTGACGGATGGCTCGTTCGCGCAGCGTCATGATATCCTTGGCAGCAGCCTTCAAATCGGGGTTGGCGCGGCGGATGTTGGCCTCGGCGCGGATCAGGTAGAGCTCGCCCAGACGAATTACCGGATAGGAACGGTCCGAAAGCGTGGACATGTTGCCCGGACGGGTGTGGTCGTAGAACTTGGTCATGCCGATGAAGGTCCAGCGGTCCTGCGGAACGCCCTTGGCATCGTACATGTCGTTGCGGTCGAAGAAGGTGTAGCAGGTCTTCATGCGCTCACGCTCAGCTGCGGGCAGCACGTCGGGGCAGCAGTAGAGCGCCGTATCGATGTACTCGCGCCACTGGTTGTCGGGGAACTCCGAGCGGTCGTCTGCCGGATCGTTGTAATACCATACCCACTGGTGCAGATCCCGCCAGCGGAGGTCGGCTTCACGGTTGAAATTGTCGATGTAGTAAAGCGACGGGATAGCCTGGCAACCGCCGTAACCGGTCCAGTCAAGCATCGTCTGCACACCGGGGAAGCGGTCGATGTACATGGCATACCACTGCCAGTAGCCGTTATACTGCGCATAGGACTCATCGTTGGTGAAGTTCGTCGTCCAGATGAACTCGTCGTTGGTCTTGTCGTCGGCCCAAAGGTCCTTGAGCGACGGCGTCAGCTCGAAGCCGTAAGGGCCGTCGATCACCTCGGAAGCCAATCGCTCGGCATCCTCGAACTGCTCGTGGTAGAGGTACATGCGCGCCAGGAAAGCCTTGGCCGTCGGCATGTCGATACGTCCCGCCTCGGAAGTGCGCTCGTCGGGCAGCATTCCCTCATTGACAACCTGCTCCAGACCGCCGATGATCTCCTTGTAGAAGTCCTCGCGCGTGGAGCGGCGAGCCTCCATACCCTCCGTCTCGTCGGTCGTGCGGGGCAGGTACGAGTCGCCCCACGTCTCGGTGACGATCCACAGGAACATCGAGCGCATCACGAGCATCTCGGCCTTGCACTGCAGCTTTTCGTCTTCATTGGCAAAGGGCGTCGTATCGATGGTCTCCATGAACATGTTGATGTTGGCCAGCGCCTTGTAGCAGTGGTTCCACAGCCACGAGACATTGCCGTTGTTGGCATCCAGTCCGTAGTAGTCCGTAAGGCCCGTATCGCCCAGGTTCTTGCCGCGCAGGAAGATGTCCGTGCCCAGCTCGGTCATCAGCGGCCACTGTCCGTCGCCGCCGTAGAGGTTGTTGATCTTCGTATAGGAGAGGTTCACGAACGCCTTGAGTCCGTTCTCCTCGTTGAAAATATCGGTGGTCGATCCGTAGGACTCCTCCTCCAGGAAGCTTTCGCAGCCGGTGACACCCGCAAGCAGAGCGGCGGAGGCGAGGATCGTTGCTATCTTTTTCATGGTCGTTGTGTTTTAGGATTAGAACTGAACGCTGGCTCCGAAGATGTAATAGGACTCCCACCACGAGATACCGCCCTGGTCACGGAACTGGCTGTATCCCCACGGATCGTTCATCGTGAAGTAGAAACGCGTCTTCTTGACGATACGGCCCATCCACCGCTCGGGCAGCGTGTAGCCCACCGTGATGTTGCGGATGTTCACGTAGTCGTTGTCATAGTAGCCGGCAGCGTCGAGGTACTTGATCGACTGGCCCTCGACCGGACGGGGATAGCGGTTGGTCGGATGCTCGGGCGTCCAGTAGTCGATCTTGTAGGTGTTCCAGCGGCCCAGCTCGCTGGCCCAACCGCCGGTACTGCGGCCGTCATAGGCCAGGGCGCCGAACTCGCCGTAGATATCTACCGAGAAGTCGAGGTTCTTCCACTGTCCGCTGATCGACAGTCCGCCGACCCAGTCGGGGCGCGTCGTGCCGAGGATCGTGCGGTCGTTGCCGTCGATCACGCCGTTGCCGTCGAGATCGGCCACCTTCACCTCGCCGGGCTTCTGCCCGTAGAGAGCGGCCATGTCGGCCTCGTCAAGCTGCCAGATGCCCACCTGCTTGTAGTTGTAATGCACGCCGTTCACCGGATAGCCCACGAAGAGGTTGTTGTTCAGGTCCTGCTTCATGTTGGGATCCTGCAGGCGCACCAGTTCCTCCTTGTTGCGGTAGTAGGAGAGATTGACGTTGAGCGTGAAGTCCTTTTTCTGAATGGGGACCGTCGAGAGCGAAACCTCCCAACCGCGGTTGCGCGTATCGCCGATGTTCGTCCAGGCCTGATTGAAGCCCGTGGTATAGGGAAGCACCTTCAGGTAGAGCAGGTCGTAGCTCTTCGAGTCGTAATACTCGACCGTACCGAAGATGCGGCCGTTCAGGAAACCGAAGTCCAGACCGATGTCGAGCATCTTGTTGCGCTCCCAGCCCAGGTCGGGCGTCGGACGGGTCGAGGGCTCCAGACCCGGCAGGTGGGTTTCGCCTCCGAATCCGAAGTTGGCGTAGCAGCCGTAAAGCGAACCGAGCGTGGCGTAGGCCGCAATCGAGTAGTTACCCGTCATACCGTAGCTGGCGCGCAGCTTGAGGTTGGTAATCCAGTCCACGTTGTCCTTGACGAAGCTCTCCTCCGAAATGCGCCAGGCCACGGCGGCCGAGGGGAAGAAGGCCCACTTGTTGCCGGGCGAGAGCTGCGAGGCACCGTCCTCGCGGAACGAAGCCGTCACGATGTAGCGGTCGTCGAAGGTATACTGCAGGCGGCCGATGACCGAAACCATCTGGTTGCGGATGAAGCCCGAGCTGATCGACTTCGAGTCGGTCAGACGGTTCATGTTGTACCACAGGTAGGCGGGCGACTCCTGGTCCTTGCCCGACATCGAGGAGTTCACCGTCTGGCGGTTCTGCATCTCGAAGATGGCCGACACGTCGATGGCGTGCTTGCCGAAGGTCTCCTTGTAGTTGAGGATGTTGTTCCATACCCAGTCGGCCTTGCGGTTGTTGTGCATGCCGGCTACGTTGCGCTCGTCGGTGTAACCCACGCTGCGGTTGTCATAGTAATATCCGCGCGAGGAGAAGGCCGGCGTATAGGCGAAGTTGGTATTGAAGGTAAGGCCCTTGTAGAGGTCCACCTGCGCGAAGAAACGCATGTAGATCTTCCACTCCTCGGTCTTGTCCTCGTAAGCGCCGTCCGTTTCGTTCATGTAGGGGTTCTTCACGAACGGGTCGCCGAACGGATACTCGTTGTAGGAGCCGTCCTCGTTGTGGATCGGCGTCAGCGGCGACATGTGGAGGAACGTGTCGAACATGTCGGGCTTGTCGTGGCTCACGTTGTAGAACGCCCGGTTCGAAATACCCACCTTCAGGAACGGGAGCACCTGATGCGTCAGGTCGGTGGTCAGGTAGAAGTAGTCGCGGTGGTCGCCCTCATAGCGATCCTCGTTGTTCTTGTAGTTGAACGAGATCTTGTACTGGGTCTTTTCGTTGCCCGAGGCGATGGTCAGCGAATGGCTGTGCCACAGGCGCTTCTGATTGAAATAACGGCCCATCCAGTCGGTGTTCATCTTGCCCATGTTGGCGATCTCGGCGCCGAAGAAGGCCTTGCTGTCGTCCTCGGGCGAGTTCCACACACCGGCAGCACGGCTGGCCTCACGCTGGAAGGCGATGTACTCGTCGGCATCCATCACGTCGAGCGTACCCCAGTTATTGACGCCCACACCCACGAAACCGTCGTAGGTGACCTTCGTCTCGCCCTTCTTGGCCTGCTTGGTGGTGATGAGGATCACACCGTTGGCACCCTTCGCACCGTAGATGGCCGTCGAGGAGGCATCCTTCAGAATGTCGATCGACTCGATGTCGCCCGGGTTAATCGAAGTGAGCGTCTCGTCGTAGGGAATGCCGTCGAGCACGATCAGCGGGTCGTTGCCCGCATTGGTCGAACGCGTACCGCGGATGCGGATCGAACCGCCATCGACACGGATACCGGCCACACCGACCAGGCTGGTGGTCAGGTCGTAGGCCGGGATACGGGCGATCTGCTCGGCCGACACCGAAGCCACCGATCCGGTGATATCCTTACGCTTCATGGCCGTATAGCCCGTCACCACGACATCCTCAAGACCGATCATGTCCTCGCGCAGCGTCACGTCGATCTGCGTACGCGAACCGACCTTCTCCTTCTGCGACATCATACCGAGGAAACTGAATTCCAACTCATCATTGCTTCCTACCCCCTCGATGCGGTAGGCGCCCGAAGCATCGGTCGATACGCCGAGCGAACCACCCACGACCGTCACGGCCGCTCCGGGAATCGGGTCGCCCTTGCCGTCGCGGACCGTTCCGCTGACGGCACGTCCTTGTACGGGGGGGGAACTTCGGTCTGCGACGTGGACCGGACCGGTTCCGACCCGGCTGCGGACAACGTCACGGGCAGCAGCGAGACCGCCAACAAAAGGACCGCACACTTTCTGAAGATTCCGCCCGATCCGTCCCAACGGGTCCGTGCGGAAGTCTGGTACAGATTCTTCATAACAGATTCATTTAGGTTAGTGTTTTTATGTTTGAATTATATATGTTTGTTCATACATATATTCGTACCACAAATATAGAAAGAGATTTTCAAAAATGCAATACTTCGAATCTTTTTTCATCATTTTCCGACTCCGGGCTCCCGGGCACGGCACAACAGGCAGAATAAGCGGCACCGTCAAACCGCTTAAAAGAAGAGCGGGCGCCAACGGATTCCATCCGCCCGACGCCCGCATTCTGAAGCACACTTCACAGTCCGCTGCGGGGCCGTTACTCCGCCTTCAACACGACCTCCGTCCCGCGAAGCAGCGGCGAAGAGAAGCGGACCCGAATGTCGCCTGTTTCGCCGGTTGTACGCACATATGCAAGCAGACGCCCGCGATAAGCACGATGCCGGGTGTCGGTGTAGTCGCTCATGTCGGTATTATCCGAGCCTTCAAGACCGAGCAATTCGGCCGGCCCGTCGATCGTACAGGTGATCTCGCTGTCACCCAGCTTTACCGGAACCCCCTGCTCATCGACCACCTCGACGGTCAGGTGGGCCGTGGCACGCTCCTTCGGCAGCACGGCCCGGTCGGCCGAGACCTTGAGCACGAAGGGACGGCCCGAAGAGCGGATCACATAAGACGAAAGCACGCGGCCCGAGGCGTCACACCCCTCGGCCCGCAACTCTCCCGGAGCAAAGGGAATGTCCCAGTGGATGATTCCCGTCTTCGGATCATAGGGTTTCATGGAGCCTACCTCCCGCCCGTCGAGCAGCAGGCGCGCCTGCGGGGCATTCGTATAGCAGACCACGCGCACGCTCTGCCCGGCATCGTAGTTCCACACATCCCAGGCATCGACCGAGAGGTAATCGGCCGACGGGTAGGTTCCGATGTAGGTCACCGGCTCGTCGCACCAGAGTGCCGCCCGGAACCAGCCCCGCGGCTTGCGGAAACTGCCCAGATCGAGCAGGCCCGTATAGAATCCGCGCGAAGGCCAGGGCCCCGATTCACCGAGATAGTCGGTTCCGGTCCAGATGAACTGCCCGAAAATGAAATCGCGGTCACGCACGGCATACCAGGCGTCGATATCGGGCCGGTTCTCGCTTCCGTAGATCACCCGGTCGGGGTAGGCGGCATGGTCCATGTCGTAACGGTCCTCGGTATAGTTGTATCCTACGACATCGACCGCTTCGGGATACTCCGTCTCGTTGGACATCACCACCCCGGCCAGCGCACCGGTCACCGGACGCGTGTGGTCCACAGCCCGCACACAGGCCGCCAGCCGTTTGGCGATGCGGCCTATCCGGTCGGCATGGGGCGCATCGGGATGGTAACCGCCGAACATCGGCTGGTTGATCTTCGAGCCGTCGAGGATCGGATGCGAATAGGGATCGTTCGGGTAATCCACCTCGTTGCCGATCGACCAGAGGAAGACCGACGGGTGGTTCCGGTCGCGGCGCACCATGTCCGTCACGTCGCGTTCGATCCACTCCTCGAAGAAGTCATAACTGCCGTCGAAACCGGGCGTGCCGACGTTCCACCCCTCGATCCACTTGCGCTTGGGGAACTCCCACTCGTCCGAAGCCTCATCCATGACCAGCAGCCCCAGTTCGTCGCACAGGTCGTAGACCACCGGAGCCTGCGGATTGTGGCTCATGCGGATGGCGTTCACACCGATTCCGCGCAGGTTCTCCAGACGCCGGCGCCACACTTCGGGCGGGACAGCCGCACCCAGCACCCCGGCATCGTGATGCAGGCAGACCCCTTTGACCTTCATCCAGCGGCCGTTCAGGGCAAATCCCCGGTCGGGATCGAATGTCAGCGTGCGGAGGCCGGTACGGAAGCTGCATCCGTCGATCCGCTCACCATTGCGCAGCAGATCGGCCTGCAGCGTATAGAGGTAAGGATCGTCGAGATTCCACCGGTGGGGATTGTTCAGCCGGAGACGAAGCGTTCCGCCGAGGCTGTCCGCATCGCCCGCCCCGACACGCTGCCGGGCCGAAGCCACCTCCACACCGTCCGCGTCACGGAGCGTTACGGCCACCTCCAGCCGGTCGGTCGCGGGCACGTGCCGCTCCAACGCATAATCCACAGCCAGAAGGGCCCGGCGATCGGTCAGCGACTCCACACGACAGGCGGTCCCCCACTGCGCGAAGTGGATCTCGGGAGCCGACACGATCCAGACGTCGCGGTAGATGCCCGAACCGGTATACCACCGCGAATCGGCATAACGGCTGTGATCCACCCGCACGGCCAACACATTGTCGCCCGGCTGCAGGTAGGGGGTCATGTCGTAGAGGAACGAAACGTAGCCATTGGGGCGGCAGCCGAGCAGATGTCCGTTCAGATAGACCTCACTGCGGTTGTAAACCCCTTCGAAATAGATGTAGTGGCGTGCGGCGGAGTCCGTCACGGCAAAGTGCTTGCGGTACCAGGCGATCCCGCCGGGCAGGTAGCCCGTGCAGCTGGCCAGCGAAGGCGACAGAGGCGCCTCGACCGACCAGTCGTGCGGCAGCGTCAGACGGCGCCAGCCGCTGTCGTCGAAAGCCGGCATGCGGGCCGTCGTATCGTCACCCAGGCGGAAAAGCCAGTCATCCACACATTTTTCGGCTCGTCCGAACGAGACCTGTGCCCGCACCGGAACTACACCGGAGAGAAGGGCGAAAAGGCCGGTTGCCAACAACCGGCTCAAAAACCGTCGGTTCTTCATTGCAAAGCGTTCGTTTTTCATGTTTTTTTCGGGAGATCGGGGACCGCACGTGCGATCCGATGAACAAAATTAACGATTCCGGTTGAAAATCCAACAATTTTTGCGATATTTGTTCCTACATATTAATAATAATGGTACATACTATGAAACTACGACACCTCCTGCTGCCGCTGCTTCTGGCCGGCGGGCC
>ENA-ORNF01000792-ORNF01000792.1-human-gut-metagenome-genome-assembly--contig:-NODE-792-length-30611-cov-2.972313_pt1 | contig 30611 bp, 32 predicted proteins | sample MGYA00242110_ERZ509012 | MGnify/ENA primary metagenome ERZ509012 (study PRJEB26280, sample SAMEA2338714) | human gut metagenome | biome: human gut; feature: human-associated habitat; material: faeces...
GCGTTGCCTTGCCAAGGCAAATGTCGCGAGTTCGAATCTCGTCTTCCGCTCCATACTTGCCGAATCCATTGTGGTTCGGCTTTTTATTTTATTAAAGACTAGGGAAATTCCCTAGCCTTTTTAATTCATTACAACCTTTTTATAAATGTCTTCAAATTCGTTATTTGCCTTATTCGCCAGTTTTTCAAGTTCTTCTGGCGTTGCATTTTGTAGTATCTTTTTAGCAAGACTAAAGTCTTCCATACTAACGGCGTTATTCACATAAATTTCGCTTGCACCGTGCTGGCGAGTATCATACATTGTTCCAGCACCACGCAATTTTAGGTCTGCTTCTGCTAAGGCAAGCCCAGATTTATTTTCTTTGAATATTTTTAATCTATCAGCACTAATTGGACTAATTTCATCCGCTTCCATACAAAAGCAATAACCAGATGAGCCATCTCTGCCAACCCTGCCACGCAATTGGTGTAAAGTGGCAAGCCCAAACCTATCGGCGTTATAAATTACCATAAGGTTCGCTGATGGAATATCTATTCCTACTTCAATTATGGTTGTGCTTATAAGTACTTTAATTTTGCCTTCTTTAAAGTCTTTAATTGCGTCTTCCACCAGTTCATTATTTAATTTGCCGTGAATTATGCCAATTAGGTCGTTTGGCAAACCAAAACCAATTAACCGTTTTTTTACATCTTCTACGCCTGATAGTTTTTCCCCTTCACCACCAATTCTTGGCACAACCACAAAACATTTGGATGAACCATCATTAATTTGAGTCAGTATAAACTGCCACATACTTTCTTCTTTTTTCTGCGGAACCAGCTTAGTTTCTATTTTCAGTTCGCCATTTGGTCGGGTCTTTAAATCGCTAAAATCTAACCCACCATACAACACAAGTGCCAAACTCCGTGGAATCGGTGTTGCGCTCATAACCAAAACATCGGGGTTTGATGTCTTACTTTCTAGTTTAGCCCGCTCTGCCACACCAAACCTGTGTTGTTCGTCTGTTATGACTAATCCAAGGTTACTAAATTTCACATTATCACTCAAACTAGAATGTGTGGAAACAAGTAAGTCTATTTCGTTATTTGCTAAAGCCTTTATTACATCCAATTTTTCTTTAGTTTTTAGTTTTGAGCATAATAAGCCGACTTTTATATTATTTCCAAAAATTTCGATTGCTGTTTTATAGTGCTGTTTTGCAAGAATTTCGGTCGGACACAACAAAACCGCCTGAAACCCCGATTTTATAACCACATACGCTGAGCCTAGTGCGACCACCGTTTTACCACTGCCGACATCACCAAGTATCATCCTATTCATACTATATGGCTTGTTTAAGTCGTCCATAATGGTGTATAAGGTTTTAGTTTGGTCGTCTGTTAGTGAATATGGTAACATTTTTATAAACTCAGAGAGTTTGCCCGTTTTGTATTTTCTAGATTTTATTGCTCTATTTTCTTTTATCTTCTTTTCTAGCATCGCAAGAGTTAGCATATCTTCAAAAAATATTCTTCGGTTTGCCTTTTCTAAGTTTTCTACACTATCTGGAAAATGCAACAATTTATATGCTTGATTTAAATTCATTAAATTATATTGATTTTCAGTTTTTTCGCTTAAACTAGAGAAATTTTCACCTGACGCCAAAATTTGTTTTATAGCCGACCTTAAACTTGCACTATTAAGTTCGGTAGATATATTGTACATTGGTATAATCTGCTCCGACACCTTGTCTACGCGGTTTGCAGACTGCACCACAAACTGGTGGGCTCTGTTAAACGACCCAGACAAATACAAGCAGTCTTCTTGCGAATAGTTGTTTTTTACAAATGGTTGATTGTACCACACGCAAGTGAACCCTGCTAGGCTTGTTGCATCCGCCACTTTAACTGTAGTAATAGACCTGCCTTTAAAATAGGTAGACTTAAATTCGCCATCTATAATAACTTTTATAGTTTGCGTATTTGGGTCTTTTTTATCTACTGGCGATATGCACGAATAGTCTAAATATTTTTTAGGGTTAATTTTAAGTAAGTCCAGTGGCGTTTTAATTCCTAGTTCATACAATTTTTCTAGTCGTACCTTACCAAACCCTTTAATGTCTTTTAATTCCATAATATTTCCTAAAATTAAAGGGTGGAGATTTCCCCACCCTAATTAATTATTCAACTGATATTAAGTAATAGTATAATGGTTGCCCACCAAAGTGGAAATCAACTTCAACTTCTGGATACTTTTTAGAAATTTTTTCCGCCAAAACTTGCGCTTCAACTTCTTGAACATCTGAGCCATAGAATAAACTAATATTCATAACTTCTGGGTTTATCATCTTTTCTATTACTTGCTCGGTAACAGAAGAAATATCATCACCCTTAGCAACAATATTTTTGTCGTTAAGACCAATAATATCACCTTCTTTTAACTTAAAGCCATCTATGTGTGTGCTACGAACAGCATATGTAACCGAACCAGATTGAACAGTGTCTATGCTAGTTGTCATATTAGATAGATTTGTTTCTACGCTATCGTCTGGGTTCATATTAATGGCAGCGGTAATACCTTGTGCTACAGAAACGGTTGGAACAACAACAATGTTTCTTCTAGATAAGTCTTTTGCAAGTTCTGCGGCTAAAATTATGTTTTTATTGTTTGGCAATACAAACACAGTTTCTGCAGGAACTTTATCTGCTGCTGCAGCTATGTCTTCTGCACTAGGGTTCATTGTTTGACCACCCTCTATAACATAGTCTACATTCAAGTCTTTAAATATGGCAGTTAAGCCAGAACCTGCGCAAATAGAAACCATACCAATTGGCTTTAATTCTTCTGGTTTTTGGCTGTTTTTTAGAGCTCTAAACTGCTCTAACATATTTTCTATTTTTACTTTATCGACTTCACCAAGTTTAAGGGCTGATGAAATTGCAACACCTGGGTCGTTTGTATGAACGTGAACCTTAATTAAGTTTAGGTCACCAATACAAATTACAGAGTCGCCGATTTCCATTAACTTTTCTCTTAGTTTGTCTATATCTGCTTCAGTAGTCTTTTTATTAATATTAATAACAAAAAATTCTGTGCAGTATGCAAATTCTATGTCTGCTAGGTCATTATAGTCTACGTTTGCTTCAGTCATTTCAGCGGTAGCACTTTTCACTGTGTCGGTTTCAAATTCTACTGACAAATCGGTTTCAGCACCCGTTAAAAATCTTAAAAAGCCGTTTAGAATAACAAGTAAGCCTCTACCACCAGCATCCACAACGCCTGCCTTTTTTAGTACTGGCAACATTTCTGGAGTTTGTTTTAAAACTTCTTCACCATAAGCAATGGTGTGTTCTAAAAACTCATTTATTTCGCTATACTTTTTGGCAAAATTAATAGATTCATCAGACATCATTCTAATAACAGTTAAAATGGTTCCTTCTTTTGGAACGGTTACTGCACTATATGCTATAGTTGCACCTTCTTTAAGTGCTTTAGCAAAAGTTTTGCTTGTGATGCTTTTTTCATCTCTAATTACACTAGAAAAACCTTTTAATATCTGACTTAAAATAACGCCTGAGTTACCTCTTGCACCTTTAAGTGCACCTTTACTTAATGCACTAGCAAGATTTTCTAGTTCGTTATTTGTAACCATATTAATTTCTTTAATTGCTGATCGCATTGTTAAACTCATATTTGTTCCAGTATCACCATCTGGCACTGGGAACACGTTTAATGAGTCTACATAATCCTTGTTTTTTTCTAAGAAATTGGCACCGCTTATCACCATCTTACGGAAGACGGCACCACTTATTGACTTTGACATTTCTCTTTCTCCATGAATTTATGTTGAACTAACTAGACTTTAACGCCCACAACATTAATGTTTACAGCGTCTACAATCATACCTGTAAATTGTTCAACATTGTATTTAACCGAACGGCGAACCGATTCAGCGACAGCGTTAATTGAAACGCCATACTTTAAAATAATGTCTAGGTCAATATGTATTCTATCGCCTATTGTCAAAATTTTAATACCTCGTGAGTTCGTCCGCTTTTTGAATAATTCCAAAAAATTATCAATAAAGCCACGAGCAACAAGGTCAACGACACCATAACATTCTAAGGCTGTATGCCCAACAACAATAGCGATGGATTCATCTTGTATTGTTATGGTACCATAAGAATTTTCTGTTGAACCTGCCATATCTTGCCACTCTCCTTTACTAATAACTTTTAATAAATCATTTACTATTTTACACTATGTTAACTCAAATTTCAAGGAAAATTTAATATTATAATTAATTTTCCCAAAAAGTGTTGCTTTTTTTCAAAAATTATGCTAATATACCTAGAGTAAATTATCAATGGAGGAAAAATATAAATGAGCCGAGTTTGTTCAGTTTGTGGAAAAGGCAAAATGTCTGCTAATAATGTTAGCCACTCACACCTAAAAACCAAAAGAACTATGAACGCTAACGTTCAAAAAGTTGAATTGGAAGTTGATGGTAAAATTACTAAAGGCTATATGTGCACAAAGTGCATGAAAGGTAGTGCTAAGAACTAACCTCCACTTGAAGCATATAGATATAAAATAAAAAGCATACGGTTTTCGTATGCTTTTTTTATTTATTCCCTTTCGCTGGTATAAACCACTTTAATACACACCCAATCACCTTAGGTGCTTTTATACACACAATTGTCATACCACTACTCTCCTTTAGTTTATGATATGACCAAACTCGGTTTTATGTTATCTGTGATACCTAATAGCCTTTAAATTTTTGATGGTTGCAACAATATCTGCACTACCAAACACGCTAGACCCAGCAACAATAATATTTGCACCCTTTGAAGCAACTAGTTTTGCAGTTTCTTCGTTCATTCCGCCGTCTACTGCTATATCAACCTTAGGAAACAACCTAGAAATTCTTGCGACCTTTTCAATTACTTCTGGCATAAATTTTTGCCCACAAGCCCCAGGATGAACACTCATAATTAGAACTACATCTATAAGGTTTTCTTTTAAAAATGGGAATAGCACCCTTTCTGGTGTTTCTGGATTAATTGCCACCCCAGTTAAAATGCCGTTACTTTTAATTATTTTTAAAAGTTCCACCATCTCGCGCGCTGACTTCACCGCTTCATAATGCACAGTAATTATATCCGCACCCGCTTCCATATACTTATCTATATCAGCCATTGGGTTTTCTACCATTAAATGCACATCAAGTAAAAAATCGGTTCTATCACGCAATTCAAGAATATAGTTAAAATCAAATGTTTTAGCTGGAACAAACTTTCCGTCCATAACATCTAAGTGAATCATATCCAACTTGCATTTATTTAATAGTTCTAGCGTCTTTTTTGCTTCGTCTAACGATTTATAGTTATTAGAAGCAATAATACTTGGAGATAACTTTATTTTTTTATCCATTACTATTTCCCCTCAGAATTTAAAACTCTACGCCTAAGTTGTCCGCAAGCCCCCTCTATATCATCACCCAAAGTTCGCCTTAATGTGCAAGAAATACCAGCCGCCTTGCAATTATTGAAAAATTGTTGAATACTCTTTTCGTCTAACGCTGTTAAGCCACTTTCTTTAACCTCATTATACCTAATAAAGTTAAAATGGCAATCAAACATCGTGCTTATCTTTTTTAAGTTAGCCACGTCAACTGGTCTTGTGTTTAATGGCAACAAAATGTATTCAAAGATTATTCTTTTGTTGGTTTTTTCGTAATAATACTTAATTGCCTTCAATAAGTCTTTTAGTGAATACGCATTAGCCACCCGCATAATTTTTTTCCTTGTTTCATCATCACTTGCGTGCAAAGATATTGTTAGGGTTAACTTTAAGTCTAGGTTTGCAAGGTCATAAATTCGGTCCACAAGCCCACTGGTGCTTAAACTTATTTTTCTTGGTGAAATATTTAAACTATTTGTAGATTGCACAAGTTTTATAAACTTAACCACATTATCAAAGTTATCTAATGGCTCTCCGCTACCCATTAAAACAAGATTGGTTACAAGCCTATTATCTTTATTCCCGCCAAGATACTTATTAACGGCTAGCACTTCACTTAATATTTCACCGCTAGAAAGGTTTCTAATTAAGCCATCTAACCCGCTTGCACAAAACTTACAGCCCATTCTGCACCCAACTTGAGTAGATACACACAAAGTATAGCCATACTTATATTTAAGTAGGACTCCTTCAATTAAGTCATTTGTGGTGTTTAGTTTAAACAAAAACTTCTTGGTGCCTTCATCGCCTGTTTTAACATCTTGGATAGATATTGGCGTTGCAATAAAATTAGCCTTTAGTAACTCCCTATCTTCAACTGAGATGTTCGTCATTTGGTCAAAATCTTCATAACTTGTAAGCCATTCATATACTTGCTTTGCTCTAAATTTTTTTAAGCCTAAACTTATAAATTTTTCTTTTATTTCGTCTTCCGAATAATTTAATAATATTTCCATATTTTTCCTTATTTTATAATTGTTGGGTCTACATGAACTACGCTTATATTATATTCAAATTTATCTCCAACATTAATTTTTCTTCCATTAATAGCGTCTTTAGCTTTCATAGGTTTTCCGCCAGGGAACTGAACTTCTAGTAGTTCAATTACTCCCGTTCCGCATTGCACAAAAACGCCATTTTTATTACTGCTTGGGTAAATTACCGTGCCTGCTGGCTTATCGGTAATCAGTTCTTCGTCCGCCAAAGTAGCCCTATATATTTTAACCGCTGTCCCATTTAGATACGAAAAAGCAACTGGCGATGGGTTAAATGCTAAAACCTTCGCCTTAATTTCTTTATTGCTTTGTTCCCAAACAATGTTGCCTTCTTCTTTGCTTATTCTTCGTGTAACCTTTGCATCTATGTGTGGTTGAGGCGTATATTCAGCCGTTCCATCTATTATAGACTCAATAACCTCTAAAAGTAGTTCGCTACCAAGAACAGCAAGCCTAGAACTCAACTCACCTGCAGTTTCGTCTTCACCAATTTTAAGTGACCTAGTTTTAATAATATCGCCAGTGTCTAGCCCTGCTTCGGTTTTCATAATGGTAACCCCAGTTTCGTGATCGCCATTTAATATTGCCGTTTGTATTGGAGAAGCACCCCTATAGTTTGGCAAAATTGATGCATGAACATTAATAATTCCATAAGTTGGAATATCTATAACTTCTTGAGATAAAATTTGTCCAAAACTTGCAGTTACCATTAGGTCTGGGGCTAAACTTTTTAGAGTTTCCACGCCATCTCGGCTTATTTTATCAAATTGAAAGATTGGTATATTGTGTTTTAGTGCAAACTCCTTAACTGGACTTAACACAACTTTATTTCCTCTAGAAGCCACCCTATCTGGCTGAGAAACGATTGCCACTAAATCATATTTACTGTTATGTAATGCCTCTAAACTAGGAATTGAAAACTCGGGCGTGCCTAAAAATATTATTCGCATTATTTATTTTTTCCTTTTTTCTTTTTTAATTTCTATATCGGTATATAGTATGCCATCTAGGTGGTCATTTTCATGTGCAACTGCCTTTGCTTCAAAACCAGTAAAAGTTTTAGTAAACTCGTTACCATATCTATCTTGAGCCTTAACAACAACCTTATTAGGTCTTTTTACTCTGCCGTATCTACCAGGAATAGATAAACACCCTTCTTCCATTATAGGGCACTCACCAGAAGATTCTAGTATTTGTGGATTAATAAACTCAACAACGCCGTCTTTAGAAAGAATTATGAACACTCTTTTTAAAATACCAACCTGCACAGCACTAAGCCCCGCACCATCAGCCTTTTTCATAGTGTCTTTCATATCGTCTAAAAGTTCACCAAGTCTTGCATTAAATTCATCCACTGGTTTACTTATCTTTCGCAAAAAAGCCAATTCTTCTGGTTTATCCACAATATATATTTTTCTCGTTGCCATAATTTTCTCCTATCTTAAATCTTGTGCGTTTACCTCTATAAATACTGTTACATTTTTATTTCTCAGTTTGTCGTCTATTTTAAATATTTCATCTATTATTTGGTCTGATTTTGCTGGGTCTAATCGCATAATAACTTGAAACCTAAATTTGTTCATAATTTTAGAAACAGGTGACCTCATTCGGTTTAAATAAATAAAAGCATCTGGGTAATCCGCTTTAAGTTTTTCTATAGCAATATAATACTCTTTTAAGGTATCAATTGCAAGTGCTTCATTAAAACTAGTAAGCAAAACCCGCACTATAACACTAAATGGCGGAAACTTGGTAATTTCTCTGATATTAATTTCCTTTTTATAAAATGACAAGTAGTCATAATTTTTAGCCATTCTATACACATAATGATATGGCGAATAGGTCTGCAAAATTACTGTTCCATTTTTATCTGCTCTGCCCGCCCTGCCAGCGACCTGCGTAACTAGTGCAAAAGTTTTTTCGGTTGCAGTGAAACTATTTTGATACAAACCAATATCTGGGTCAATAATACCAACAAGTGTTACCGATGGAAAATCGTGACCCTTTGCCACCATTTGTGTACCAATTAAAACTTGGGCTTCGCCGTTTCGCATAGCCTCTATAATTTTTAAGTGCCCATCCTTGCCCCTAGTTGTGTCGTTATCCATCCTTAAGCACTTCACATTAGGAAAAAGGTTATGTACTTCTTCAGCAACCTTTTCAGTGCCAATACTGCCCTTTTTAAGGTTTTTACTACCACATTCTGGGCAACTATCAGGAACTGTAAACTTATTGCCACAATAATGGCATTTTAGCACGTTTTCGTCTTTATGCAAACTAAGTGCAACGTCACAGTCTGGGCATTTTAAAGCGTGCCCACACTCTCTGCATTGCACAAAACTAGCATACCCACGCCTATTTAAAAACAATATTGCCTGGTTGCCACTAGATATACATTTATCTAATTCCGATTTTAAAGCATTAGAAAAAATACTTGGGTTTCCAAGCCTAATTTCGTTAGACATATCCACCACTTCAATAGGTGGCAATTTTTGACCGTTTACACGTTCTAGCATTTCAAGTAGTTGATACTCACCAGTTATAGCCTTATGATACGAAGTAAGTGAAGGTGTTGCACTGCCAAGAATTAATATGCAATTGTTTTCTTTTCGTCTAAACTCAGCAACTTCGTGAGTAACGTATCTTGGGTGACTTTCACTTGCATAAGACTGCTCGTGTTCTTCGTCTATAACAATAACGCCAATATTGGATAGTGGCATAAAAATAGCCGACCTAGCCCCAACGACAATTTTCGCTTCGCCAAACAAAATTCTTTGCCATTCGTCAAACCGTTCACCCGCACTAAGCCCACTGTGAATTATAGCAACCTTATCGCCAAAACGGTTCCTAAAGTTAGACAAAACCTGTGGTGTTAGCGAAATTTCTGGCACAAGCATAATAGCGGTCTTGCCTTCATTTATACTGTTTTCAATAACCCGCATATACACTTCTGTTTTCCCGCTTCCGGTTATACCATGCAACAAGTAACTTTTGTTTTTATCTGCCTCTATTGTGTTAATAACCGAATTTTGCAAATTGGTTAATTTTATATCTTTTTTTGCCACCAAGTTCACATTATATGGCGTTCTATTTTTTCTTACAAAACTAGATTTTACAAGCCCGAGGTTTAATAACTTTCTAACTGGTTCAGAGCCAAATTCTTTGTTTAATTCGGTTTTAGATGCCGAATTATTTTCAAGCAAATAATCAACCAGTCCCGCAAGTTTAACTGCATTTTTTCTTATGGTTTCTTTGAACTCGATTAATTTAACGCTGTCTTCCACGTCTATTATTTCACTAAAAACTTCGCTTACTTTTCCACTTCTAAGTTCGGGTGGTAAAAATAACCTTATGCAATCAGCAAACCCAATATGAAATCTTTTTTTCATAAACTCGGCTAGTTTTAATTGCTCGGCAGTAATTACAGCAAAACCATCAATAGCACAAATTATGGGTTTTATTTTAGACTCGTCATAGTCACTTGTTGGCACGATATCTATAATATACCCTTCAATTTTTCGGTTGCCGAAAGGAACCAAAACTCTAGACCCAATTGGCAATGGTTCGGTTAACTTATAATCAAAAATCTTATCTACGTTAGAACTTGCTATATCTACTATTACTTTTGCAAACATTTTTCCCTTTAAAATAAATGGTTGGAGTAACTTATTACACCAACCATAACTTTTGTATACTAAATGAACATCAACTAATATTTGGTTGGTGCTTTAATAATCCCCTCATATAATTCTTCTGCTGCCACGCTAACTGGCTTTGCCTTTCTGTTTTCAAAGAAATAATCTGCTCTAGAAACAGAAATTTCCTTTGCTCTTTTAGCGACAAGCACACTTAGAGCGTACTTATTACCAGTAAGTTTAACCAAACTATCTATTGATGGTGTATTTAAAGACATATTCAATCTCCTTATAAATTAAGTATACCATAGCGGTATATATTTAGACAAATAAAATATTAAATATTTTTTAAAAAATTTTAAAAGAGTAATCCTAAAATTACTCTTTTGTGTGTTAAAAAGCTAGAAATAGTTAAATAAAACAATGGTTACACTCTAGAATTAACTTTGGAAAATTATTTTAATAATTCACCAATTAGTTTGTTTACCTTACCAGCGTCCGCCTGCCCTTTTGTGGCTTTCATAACTTGCCCAACAAAGAACGCAGTTACGTTTTTGCCAGCCTTGTGGTCTGCTACCGCTTTAGGGTTATTGATTATAATTTGCTCAACAATTGATTTTAACTCGTCGTCATTATTGTTAAGTCTTAACCCCAATTGGTCTATAAGGTCGTCTACCTTAGAAGTGTCATCTTCCCACAATTTAGAAAGTAGTGTTCTAGACCCCATTTGGCTAATATCGCCTGCATCAACATGGTTAAGAAGGTTTGCAAACTCTTTTGCATTTAGTGGAATTTCTTTATCTTCTGTTAGTGATAAATTCAACCTTTTGTTTATTTCACTAGTTATCCAGTTTGATATCTTTTTTGCGTTTTTATAATACTTAATTACTTCAAAGAAAAATGCAGTTGTGGAACTGTCTTTGCTAATTAGATTAGCATCATATTCACCAAGCCCATATTCGTCTATTAGTTTTGCTCTTACTTGCCTTGGCAAAAGTGGCAATTCTTCTTTTAAACTATTAATATATGAATCGGTAAGAATGGTCGTTGGAATATCTGGTTCTGGCATAAATCTATAGTCTTTAGCACCTTCTTTAGAACGCATAGGAAAACCTTCTTGCACGCTATCATCCCATCTTCGGGTTTCTGCGACTATTTTTTCTCCATTTTCGACCATTTTAAGTTGTCTATTAATTTCATAGTTTATTGCTCTTTCTATAGCCTTAAAACTATTAATATTCTTCATTTCAACTTTTGTGCCAAGAACACTAGAACCCTCTGGTTTTATAGACACATTTACATCGCATCTTAGTTGCCCTTGCTCCATTTTGCAGTTAGACACACCTATTCTTTTAACAAGTTCTTTTAAATAGGTTACATAATTAATTGCTTCACCAACACTACTCATATCTGGCTCAGATACTATTTCTATTAGTGGCACCCCGCCTCTATTATAGTCTACCGTTGTTTCACCCGTAGACAAATGAGTTAACTTTCCCGCATCTTCTTCCAAATGAATTTGATGTATTCTAATTTTTTTAGTAGACTTGTCTTCTAGTTCAATTTCTACATACCCATTTTTGCATATTGGAGTATTGTTTTGAGAAATTTGATAAGACTTTGCTAGGTCTGGGTAAAAATAGTGTTTGCGGTCAAAATAAAATTCTTTTGTTATATCACAATTTGTAGCAAGACCCATTAAAACTGTCTTTTTAACGGCTTCTTTGTTTAGTTCAGGTAGCACCCCAGGAAGGCCTATACAAATAGGGCAACAATGAGAATTTGGTTCGCCACCAAAACTGTTTTCACAAGCACAAAATACCTTAGTTTGGGTGTTAAGTTCAATATGTGTTTCTAGTCCAATTACAACATCATAGTTCATATTAAAATTTACCCCCTTTCATCTTTTCGTAAAAATCTGCAAGTGTGTATAACACCTTTTCATTAAAGTTATCTGCTATTAACTGGCAAGCAATTGGCATACCGTTTTCATCTTTTGCAACTGGTAAAGATATTGCAGGCACACCAACAATATTAACAGGAACTGTGTATATATCTGATAAATACATATCTAGTGGTGACTTCTTCTCACCAAACTTAAATGCAGTTGTTGGGCTAACTGGTGAAATTATTGCATCACACTTTGCAAAGCAAGCCCTAAATTCTTGTTTTAGTTTTTCTCGAACATCATTTGCTTTTTTATAATAAGCGTCATAGTAACCAGCGCTTAAAACATAGTTACCAATCATAATTCTACGCTTAACTTCGTCGCCAAAACCTTCCGACCTAGACTTGTAATATAGGTCAATAAGCCCACTATAATCTTCGGCTCTAACACCATACTTAATACCATCAAACCTACTTAAATTGCTTGATGCTTCAGCAGAACTTAAAATGTAGTAAACCGCAAGCGACTTAGAAATATTAGGCAAACTAATATTAACTATTTCTGCCCCATTCGCCCTATAAAACTCAATAACGTTTTCAATTTCTTTTCTGATTGTTGGGTCTAGTTTTAATTCAAAATACTCTTTAGCCACACCAATTTTTAAGCCCTTAATTGGCTTATTTAAGCCAGAAACAAAATCTATAGTTTCATTGCAACTGGTTTTATCAAACTCGTCAACGCCACCCAAAACTTCAAGCATAATTGCATTATCTTCTACAGTTTTGGTTATTGGACCAACTTGGTCTAAGCTAGAAGCAAACGCAACCACACCATATCTACTAACTCTGCCATAAGTAGGCTTCATTCCTACCACGCCACAAAAGCCAGCAGGTTGACGAATAGAGCCACCTGTATCGGTTCCAAGAGAAGCCATGCATTGGTTAGATGCAACAGCCACAGCACTACCGCTAGACGACCCACCAGGGACACGGCTAGTATCTATTGGGTTTAATGTTTTACCAAAGTAACTGGTTTCACCACTAGCCCCCATAGCAAACTCGTCCATATTAGCCTTGCCTATTATAACAGCCCCAGCGTCCTTTAATTTTTTAACAACCGTTGCTTCGTACGGCGCTACATAATTAGACAAAAATTTACTTGCACAAGTGGTTTTATAGTCCAATGTTGAAATGTTATCCTTCACAATAATAGGCACGCCAAGAAGGGGTAATTTTTCGCCCATTTTAATTCTTTCGTCTGCCTTCTTTGCTTCACTTATGGCAATCTCTTTATCTACACTAATAAGTGCATTTAACTCTTTAGTTTTTTCTATTTGGTTTAAGCAATCTGTTACAAGTTCCACGCTTGTAATTTCACCACTTTCTAGTAGTTTTCTTGCCTTTACAATTGTTAAATTATTTAAGTTTTCCATTATGTTACTCCACAACTCTTGGCACTACAAAAGAATTATGATTTTTCTTTGGTGCATTTTTAATAACTTCACCGCTGGTTAAACCTTGTTTAATTTCGTCTTCACGCAATGCGTCTGCAACTTTTCTTGTGCTTGTAATATTTTTTGTATCTACTTCAGATAGCATAGAAAAATAGTCTACTATTTCTTCTAGATTTTCTCTAATTTTTTCTTCTTCGGCTTCTGTAAATTCAAGCCTAGAAAGTTTTGCAACTTGAACTACATCTACTTTTGTTACTCTGTTTTTTTCCATTTTTTGTTCCTTTTAACTAATTTAATGATTATAGCATCAGTTTTTAGTTTTTTCAATTATTTTTACAAATTCGTCTTCATTAATTATCTTTATGCCAAGTGCTTTCGCCTTATCTAGTTTACTACCAGCACTAACGCCCGCTAGCACAACATCTGTATTTTTAGAAACACTAGAAACTGTTTCGCCACCAAGTGACCTAATAATATCACTCGCTTCATCCCTTGTAAACCCAGAAAGCGTTCCTGTTAAAACTACTTTTTTGCCAGTAAGTTCACTTGTTTTTACTGTTGCATTTTCATATTTTATTACAACGCCACTATCAAAAAGTTTTTGAATTTCTTCTAGGTTTTTAGCGTCGTTAAAATAGTTTACTACATTAGTTGCAACTACGTCGCCAACATCTTTAATTTTAATTAAATCGTCTAGTGTTGCAGATTTTAATGCGTCAATGGAGCCAAAGTTTTTAGCAAGGCTTCTAGCCGAAACTTCGCCTATTTCAAGTATCCCCAATGCATAAATAAATTTATCTAACAAAACCGTTTTTGAGCGGTCTATTGCATTAATTAAATTTGTCGCTTTTTTATCTTTAAACTTATCTAGTTTTAATAAGTCTTCTTTTGTTAATTTATATAGCCCGCTTGGTTCACTTACCTTAAGTTCGGTATATAATTGCTCTATTGTTTTTTCACTAAGACCGTCTATATTAAAGGCGTTCCTGCTTGCAAAATGTGTTAGCCTATCCACAACTTGCTCAAAGCAACCATCTCTATTCGGGCAACTTAATATTGCACCCTTTTTAACTAGCGTGGTTCCACAACTTGGGCATACTGTTGGTTCTAAAATTGTTTTAGAATCTGGAAATTCTTCAAGTAAACCCAAAACCTCTGGTATAACTTCATTACTACGCCTTAAAAGCACCCTAGAGTTTTCTTTTAGGCGTTTTTTATTTATATCATCAATGTTATTTAATGTTGCTCTAGCTATGGTAGCACCACCAATTTCAACTGGTTCAAGTTCGGCTATTGGTGTAACTTTTCCTGTTCGTCCCACCTGCCAAACCACTCTATTTAATATGGTTGAAACTTCTTGCGCTTCAAATTTATACGCCATTGCCCACTTAGGAAACTTGTTTGTAAACCCAATTTTATTTCTTACACTGCAATCGTTTATTTTTAAAACCATTCCATCTATCATAACATCTAGTGTAGATTTTAAAAGGTCTATTCTATTCAATTCGTCTTCTATTTCAGATATATTAGAAACAAGTTTAAAATAGTCGCCAGTTAAAAACCCATTGTCTTTAATAAATTCGTGCATTTGCTGTTGAGTATCAAAAGTAATTCCATCTAACACCGAATAGCAAAAAAAGTCTAGGTCCCTTTTAGCGGTTTCGCTTGGGTCTAAATTTCTTATAGCCCCTGCCACCCCATTACGTGCATTTTTAAGGGTTTCTGTGGCGGTTTTATTATATTTTATTAAGGCATGATTGGTCATCATCCCTTCGCCTTGAACAATCAAATTTTCTTTAAATGGAATAGAAAGTGGCACCGATTTTATGGTTTTTACTTGCATGGTTACATCTTCGCCAACAATACCATTACCCCTTGTTGTTGCACGAACAAAATAGCCGTTTTCGTATTCTAGCACCAATTGAAGACCATCAAATTTATACTCTAAAGCGAACAAAGTGTCTTTAGAAAAACTTTTCATTTCGTTTATCCACGACTCTAATTCTTCAACCGAACGCACCTTGTTTAATGAATACAACCTGACCTTGTGTTCATGCTTTACAAACTTGGTTAAAACTTCATTACCAACACGTTGCGTTGGAGAATCTGGCAATACTACCCCAGTTTCTTTTTCGAGGTCTACTAGTTTATAGTAAAGTTTGTCATATTCAGCATCAGATATAGTTGGGGTTAATAGTGTGTAATAGTTATAATTATGCTTATTAATCTCCGCAATAAGAGATTTCATTTCTTCTAATTTTTCCATAATTTTCCTTATTCAATTATTTCAAGCGGAGCAAACTTAAGTGAAAGTGTTTTAACCCCCGCTATTTCAAACTTAATAGTTACAAAAGCACTAGCATAATCGGTAACGGCAACAATAACTTCACCCTTACCAAAACTCTTGTGGAATACTTTTGTGCCAACTTTAAATTTCTTATATTGGTCTATTTTACTGCTATCTACTTTTTCAGTTTTCGCTTCGGTTACGCCATCATCATACAAGTCGTCACTAGTAAATCGCCGATAAGAACTTGCGGTTTCATCTTTAGGTTTTGGCGATCCATAAAGCGAAGATGATAGCCCAGCTTCCCTAATGAACCTAGACTCCATAGTTCCTTCTGTTCGCCTAGATTCAAAGTTAAATTTACTAGATGGTCTTGTTATAAATAACTTTTCTTTGGCTCTTGTTACAGCAACATACATAAGCCTGCGTTCTTCTTCAAGTTCGTTTGAATCCATAGAGTTAATAGCCCTAGATAGTGGCAACACGCCATCTACTAAACCCACCAAAAATACCACTCTAAATTCTAGGCCCTTTGCTGAGTGAATTGTCATTATAGACGCATGGTTTTCTTCTTCATCTAATGTGTCTATATCCCTACTTAAGGTTATACTTTGAAGGTAATCATCTATGGTTGCGTTTTCGTTTGCTTCTTCAAATTCCACAATAGATTTTTCTAATGTTTCTATGTTCATAATTTTTGTAAGTTCTTCTTCTACTAGCCTTGAAAACACAGTTTTTATTGAAAATACATCAATAAGTTTTGCCATTAAGCCCGATATAGAATAACTAGCTTTATCTTCTATAATTGGTTGCAATACACTAACTACTGGTTGCAATTTTCTTATCGTGGAGTTATCTAACCCTAGCCCACTTCTTGCAACCTCGTAAGCACTCATACCAGTTTGCATAGAAACTGACATAATTTTATCTATTGTAGCATCACCAATACCCTTTTTAGGGAAAGATAATACCCGTATAAAACTATCATTATCTTTAGGGTTGCTTACAATTTTTAAATAACTAAGTGCGTCTTTTACTTCTTTTCTTTCAAAAAATTTAAAACCGCCATACACATCGTATGGAATTTGGTAATTTAAAAACTTTTCTTCTATCACCCTACTTAGTGAGTTAATTCGCATAAGCACGGCAAAATCGCTGTATTTGTAGCCATCATTAGTTACCATATTTTTTATGGTGGTTGCCACAAACTCGGCTTCGTCTAGGTCGCTATATTGCACGACATAACTAACCTTATCGCCTTCTAAGTTCTCCGTCCAAAGTTTTTTGTCTAAACGATTATCGTTATTTTTTATAATTTTATTCGCAAGCGTTAAAATATTTTTTGTAGACCTATAATTTTGCTCTAACTTAAATATTTTAACGTCTTTATATTCATCTATAAATTTTTGCACATTAGTAAATTTTGCACCACGCCAACTATAAATGCATTGGTCTTCATCACCAACGACAAAAACATTGCCATACTTCCCTGACAAAATTTTTACAAGTTTATATTGAACAACATTAGTGTCCTGAAACTCATCTACATGAATATACTTAAATTTGTTTTGATAGAACTCTCGAACCCTTTCATTATCTCGCAACAATTCATACGCTTTAATTAGCATATCGTCAAAATCTACAGCATTTGAGTTTATTAACTCTCGCTGGTAATTTATATACGCTCTTGTTATAATAGGCTCATATTTATCGTGCTTTATTACCTCAGAATAATCTGATGGAGATAACAATTCATTTTTTGCATTAGAAATATGCCAAGCCACAGTATCAACTTTTAACTTGTTTTTTTCGAGTGCCACAAACTCAGCATCTTGTTGCAATATTCGTTTTATAAGCCTATCTTTTTCTGCATCACCATAAATAGAAAAGTTAGAATCTAACCCAACCAAACTTGCATCCATTCGCAAAATTTTTGAACACATAGCGTGAAATGTGCAAATCCACATTTCTTGAACGGCAAGATTAAGACCAGCCAACCTTTCTTTCATTTCATTAGCAGCTTTATTTGTAAATGTTATTGCTAAAATATTACTAGGCAAAACGCCATTATCTTCAATTAAATGTGCAATTCTATGCGTTAAAAGTCTTGTTTTACCAGAACCCGCCCCAGCAGTAACAAGCACTGCTCCTTCGGTTGCTTCGGCGGGTCTACGTTGTTCATCATTTAATTTATCTAATATGTTACTCATAATTAATTTCCTTACTTAGTAATTGTAACATATTACCCACTATTTAGCAAAGATAATTTTTTTAAAACTAAAATTAATCATCAATATTTAAAAACTTAACCGCTTCAGCAATAGCCATAATAAAACTTTTGGGCTTTCCATCAATTAAAGCATTCTTAATTAAAATATTCGGACACACAACATCCTTAGCACTAATCATTGAACAGCCAACACTGTCAATAACGCATTTAATACATTTTTCTACTGAATTTTTATTTATATTACGCTTGTCTGCAATTTTATTATATACATCTTTAGTCATATTAACACGACTAGAATTACAACAAAGCGTTAAAAATATCGCTTCTTTGAGCATTGAATACCCAACCAGCGAAGTATTAAATGGAAATTTAAACAATAAATTGCTAATAGCCCGCTTCTCCTCATTATAGTTTACTAAACTTGAATTAATCATTTAAAATCACCGATCCTTTCATTTTAAATAATTATAGGGCTTAAAAACAATTAAATCAAAAAAATAAATGATTTTGTCAAAAATATTTTTTATCGGTATCAAAAACTACGCTTTTTGAATTTTTTTAACAAGAAAAACCATAGAATCCATATTGGCTACCGTTCAAAATTTTCAAAAACTGCAATTTATTGCACCATTGTTGTAATAAAGCTTGCAAAACCCTTTTTAGGGTCACTTACAAACACATGAGTTACGCAACCAATTATCTTATTATTCTGCACAATTGGGCTTCCGCTCATACCTTGCACTATGCCACCTGTTAAACTTAAAAGTTCTTCATCTACTATTCTTATTACCATACACTTATCACCACTGGTGGACGTGTAATTATTTTTAATAATTTCTATTTCATATTCTTTTGGGCTTATTCCATCTACAGTCGAAATAATTTTAGCCGAACCCATTTTAACTTCGCTTGGTAAAGCAATTTCTAATTTTTGACCACCAAAAGTTTCACCGTCAAAATTATCCAACTTTCCATAAACGCCACTTTTTTTATTATCGGTAACACAACCAATTGTGTTCGAGTTTTTCAAAAACAAACCCTTCAATTCACCGGGTGCTCCTTTTTCGCCTTTTTTAATTCCTATAATACTGCATTTATAAACCCTGCCACCGCTTACTGGAATTATCGCCCCTGTATCTATATCAGTAATTGGGTGACCTAGCGAACCGAAGTTTCCAAACTCGTCAACGTAGGTCATCATACCAACACCAATAGCGTTATCACGAACCCAAAGACCTAGTCTATAACTATTTGCATATATATCAAACTCGGCCTTTGCTTGCACTATAAACTCAGTGTTGTTTCTTACTAGTTTTATGCTTACTTCTTTGCCTATATTTTCTGGCTTATTTACAATTTTAGATATTGTTTCCCCACTTGTAACTGGTTCTCCATTTACTTCTTTTATAATATCACCAATAATAATATCCACATTATCTGTTGGGTTAACATAGCCATTATTTGTTATAACAGCACTTTTTTCTACAACTATTGCCCCAGCCCCATCTATAGAAAACCCTATAGGATAGCCCGAAACATAAACAAACTTTCCGCTAGTTTTAATGGTTTCTTGAACATTTTTCTTTGGCAAAAATAGTTCTATAATTTTTTTATAAAAAGGTATATTCAAATTATATGGGTTCTTTGGTAACATACTGGTGTTACTCGAAAAACAGCCAACAATTGCAAGCAAACAACACCCTAATTTAACTAAAAATTTTTTAAACATAGAAAAACCCTTATATTTTATTATAAGGGTAGTTTGTGCTTATATTATTTAATTATGCAGGTCATCAAACTTAATTTCAGTGAAACTGTCTAGTTCTTTTTTAAGTTCGACAATCTTCTCTTTGCTTGCTTTTATATACTCATAAGATTCCTTAATTAGTTTAACGCCTTCTTCAAATAATTTTAAGGCCTCTTTTGTTTCTATTTTAGGGTCGCTAAGCAAGTTTGCAATTTCTTCTATTCTTGCATTTTTTTCTTCTAAATTCATTTCACTTTCTCCTGTATTGATTTTACTGTGGCTGATATTTCACCATCTAGCAAACTCATATTTACTTCGTCGTTTTCTTTTAACTCTTTAACCGATATAACCGCTTTATTGTTTTTAGATAACTTAATATAACCTTTTTCCATAATAGAAACAGGGTTTAATGATACTAGTTTTTCTTGCATTAAATCGGTTCTTAGTTTTAATACATCTAAACTATGCTCCATTTTATCAAATAAAACAGCCTTATTGTTATTCAGTTCTTTATTTGCTTGCATTAACTTACTAGTCAACGAGTTTAGCATTTTTTGCTTGTTTGAGTCCACCGAGCCTAAAACATAACTTAAATTATTTAAGTTGTTTTGAATAAACCCATTTAGTGGTTGAATTAACCCTGAAATATATTCGTTTTCATCAAAGAACACCATTTCACTTGCTACACTTGGTGTAGAAGCACGCCTATCTGCCACGAAGTCTATGATAGAAAAATCATTTTCGTGACCAATTGCACTAACTATAGGCGTTTTAGCATTAAACACAGCCCTAGCAACCGCTTCAGAGTTAAATGGTTGATAATCTTCAAAACTGCCACCACCACGAGCAACAATAATCACATCCACGCCATAATTATCTAAGTAATTAATGCCCGCCACAATTTCTTCAATTGCTCCAATGCCCTGCACCTTCGCTGGATACAAAACAATGTCTGAGCAGTGATTTTTTGCATGCTTAACCCGAATTATATCTCTTATAACCGCCCCTGTTCGGCTAGTTACCACACCAACTCTTTTCACAAACTTTGGCAATGGTTTTTTATATTCTTCACTAAACAAGCCTTCTTTTTCTAGGTTTTCTTTTAGTTTTAAATATTCTTGATATAATTCACCAATGCCATACTTTTCTATTTTTGATACAACAAAACTTAATTTGCCACCTTTAATGTAGTAATTAAGTTTGCCTTTAACCGATACTTTATCTCCAAACTTGAAGCCATCTACTATAAAACTATCAAATGCAACACAATTAAGTGTTGCATTATCGTCTTTTATATCAAAGTAAATTGCCTTACCAGACTGCTTAAAGTTGGTTATTTCACCAACAACTTTAATACCAATCAAAAGTTCTTCGTTATCGAAAATATTTTTAATGTATGTGTTTAATTGCGTTACCGATAATGTAAGTTCACTCATTAATTTTCAACCTTTGCAAAATTTTTCAATACACCATTTATAAAGCTAACACTTTTTTCTGTGCTATATATTTTTGCAAGGTTAAGCGCTTCGTTTATGCTTACAGCAACTGGAATTTCTGGAACATATTTAATTTCGTAAAGTGCAACAACCAAAAGTGCTAGGTCTACTTTGTACACTCTTTCTATTGTGTAGCCTTTTGTAAACTTGCCAATTTCAGACACAAGTTCATCATAATTATTTATAATTCCGTTATAGCAGTTAGATAAATAACTATCATCTATTTTTTTGTCTTCAATAAACTCATTTAAAAAATCTTCATTTTTTTCTTTTAGAAGCGAATATTCAAATACCAACTTAAATAACGCATCTCTTGTTTCTATTCTTCCCATTTTTTCTCCTAAATATCTGGAAATGCTTCTCCGATATAACCATCTTTTTGTGGAATTTTTTTTGTCACCTTTGGTGGGCTAGACGATTGTGGTGACCTAATTGCCGACCCCGTGTGATTAGATTGCAAACTGTTCCAAAAATCGCTATCACTTTTTGTAATTTTTTCTACTTGTGGAGTTTCTGGCTTTTTAACTTCTGTGTTTGCAGTTGGTTGTGGCTTAGTTGCGTCTTTGCCTGAATTACCACCATCTTTTGCTTTATCTTTAGGGGCATCGACTTTGCCTTTATCCTTGCCCTTATCTTTGCTTTTTGGTGGCTTGAATGGCACAACTGAACCTTTGCCTTTTTTCTCTGCTTTTTTCTTATCCTTTGCCTTAGCAGCACTCTCTGCCTCTTTTGTGGCAGGTTTCTCGGCTTTATTATCAGCCATTTCTTTTTTTGTACCTTTAGCGTATAAGCCTTTTAGTTTTGGGTTATTAATTGCCCCACCCTTATTTATATCTTTAATTAGGTGCTTTAATACCAAAATTATTGGAACTTGGTTTCCGTTTTCATCAAATTGTGGCTTTAACCCTAGCATTTCGTATACACTTGGCTCTAAATTGCCTTTTTCATCCAACTTTGTTATTATGCCCAAAATTTCGTCAGGAGTCAATAGTTCTCCGTTTTTTTTGTATTGTGGCGACAATTTATATTTATCATAAAATTCTAAAATTGCTTTGTGCCTTAACACTTTTAAAAGTTTATAGTAGGCTATTTGTTTTTTTAGTTTTTTCTCGTTTTCTATTGCGTACAATAAAAAGAGTAAGTTAATAATAAACAAACAAACCGCAACGGCTAGTGCCACATAAGAAAAAGCGTACAAATACCCGAAGTTACCATAAAACAACTGAACAAGTAAACCCAAAACCGCCAAAAATGAAAACACGAAGTTTACTTTCAGCACCATCTTCATTTGATTTGTCATAAGATTTTTTCCTTACAATAAACCAACCCTGAACATTTTCAAGGTTGGTAAATTTTTAAATATAACTACTTTCGGTTGCTTGAAATGAAACACCAACTATAATTACATTGATTTTTTTAACTTTGTATTCAGTCATACTTTCAACGCTTTTTTTGATGTTTTCTTGAACTCTATAAGCAACTTCACTAACACTGTAGCCAAATAACACATTTAGATACACTGTTGTTTCAATACCATCATCTGTAAAATTAAGATATATTCCCTTTTTGAATTTTTGTGATACAAGCCCCATCATAACGCCTTTAGCATTAACCGCAAGAGAAGCCACGCCAGCAATTTCTTTTGCAGATAATTCTATAATCTGACTAACAACGGACCTTTGGTAAGACACCCTACCACCCTTTTTCACACTTACTTTAGTTTTGTTTGCCATGAGTTTCCCCTTTAGAACAATAATCTAATAGTAGTATATCATAACTCAATTTTTTTTGCAATAATTTTAGATAATTAGTTATTCAACTGGGATAATTTTTACATTAGTAGCCTTAGCACCGGTTTCAGACTGAATAACCGATAAAATCTGTGCTATTTGTTCATCGCCTAAATTGCCATCATCTTTAACAATAACATTATAATATGAACTGCCTATGGTAACAACTGCATCTTCAAAACCTTTTGCTTTAATTAAGCCTTCTAAGATTAATTCTTTTTCCATTTTGGCAGCAAGGTTAGTTTTGCTTTCGGTTGCTGTTGCCTTTTCGCTGGCGGTTGAATATTCACTAGAGATTATTTCATTTAATAAAGAAAGTTGACTTGCTCTTGCACTATCTCTATCGGTTTTATAGGTTTCAAAAAAGTTGACTGTTGATGTTGTGGTTGTGCTAGCTGCTTCTTGATTTTGTTTGGATTTTTTAGTAAGCGTGTAATTTAGTACGCCAGTTAAAACTAGTAGCATTGCCATACCGCATAAAATAAAAGCCTTTTTTCTTTTTTTGATTGCATCTTTTACATGTTTAAAATATACGAATTTCATAAATAATTATCTCCTTATAATAAAATAATATTACTTACTTTTGCCTGATAGAACCTCTATTTTAGAATTTTGAATATTTAATGCAACCGCTACGGCATTTATCACCATAAGTCGCAATTTTTCATCATTTACGCCATCCGCCACTATAAGTACGCCAGTTATTTCTGGATAAACTTCTACGCTAACAACTGGGTTAGAACTACTGCCATCTTTTTCAAAAACAATTTCCGATTTATACTTACCGCTTTTGCCATCTGAATCTAGTTGTTTGTCTTCATCCACCGCATAAACCTTTTTTACAGACGACTCGGTCATTATAAACACCTTAACATTTTCGACCCCTTTAATAGACGACAATATTGTGGTTAGTCTGGTTTCTAGCCCGGTTACATAATCGGTTTCTACACCCTGGCTAGTCTGATTATTTTCTTCGTTTTTATAACTTAGGGCAGAAGACTTTGGTTTAAACGACTTTATAAAAATTATTAGCATAATAACTGCAAGCAGTCCTGCAATAACAAGTTGAAATTTTTTACTTAATTTTCCGCCCGAATTTAATTTTGCCTTGATTTTATCTATTAACTTACCCATACACTCACCGCCTGCTTATCTATTTTTAATACTTTAGATACAACTTCTTTCGTTTTCTCTATATACACTTCATCAGTTATATACACGGTCACCGATGTGTATTTGGTTTCTAGTTCGTCAATCTCGAAATCTATTGAAACACTTGTGCAATCTACGCCTTCATTTTTGAGTATTTTTTTTAAGTTTTGCTCGGTGTAATCAATTTTGTCTTTAATAATCCGCGCACTAGTTTCACCTAGTGAAAAACTAGTATTTGTTGAACTTGAATTTATATTACTAAAAAAACTAATAACCCCAGACGAAAAAAGAACCAGCACCACCAAACTAAAAGCCATATATAATGATTTTTTCATTACTTTTGTTGGGCAAAACAACTCCACAACCAAAACTAGTACAATTATGCCAGAAATGGATAATAAAAATATTTTCACTACACCACCCCACTTCCTATACTCATAATTAAATACACCGCAACAAAGCAAAGCAAAAAGCAAGCCACAACTCCAGCAAACATAAACTTAAACACGGTTGCAAGGTCACCTAAAAAACTAGTAAGTCGCTTCATACCCAGTGGTTCAACTAACCCACTTGTGAGTTTTAGCCCTAGGTTATACACAATAATTTTTATTACAAAACCAACCACCACCGAAAATAAAATTATTATCCCAAGCGTTCCTACTGCATTTTTTATGAGTACACTGCCAATTTTAAATATCTCGTAACTATCCGATACATACCCACCAACTAGCGGTACATAACTTTTAATTGCGTATTTTGCTGTTTTTATAGACAATTTATCTTTTGTAGAACTAGTAATGCCTGCAATAGACAAGTACCCCATAAATATGGTAAACCCAAGCCCAAATGCCCATTTAAACGTGCTTGCAAAAAACTCTTTTAACTTGTTGAGTTTTATGCTTTCTGTTAAGTTAGATAGCACCGATAAAACCAAATAAAGCGTTACAATAGACGTTGTTAAAAAAATAACCACCTCTATAACCACACCCGTTAACACCACAACCATTGGTTCTATTACCGCACTTGTAGATACCCCACCAACTGCCACGAGTAACGATAAAATTATTGGTAAGATTGCTTCCATAACCGTTTTAAGTTTTAAAAGAACCGATGTTGTGCTGGTTAAAAAATCAGAAACCACAACCACTAAAATTGTTAACAGTACTATCAAAACAGCAAAATTAACAATATTAGATATTCCGCTAGACTTTTTAGAAAACGACTGCAAATTTTCGCTAAAAGCACCTATTGCCACAATAGTCACAATTAAAATAACAAGTTTTAAAACGCTAGTTATATTGTTCTTTATTCCACCAACAACCACACTAAAAATTGTTTGAATGTCTATTTTTTCTTCGCCAGTAATTAAGTCGTATACAATGTCTTTAGCGGACTTACCTTTAAACCCTTCAAGTTCCGAGTAGTCGCTTTCGTAGTTTTCTAAATTAGATAAGTCTATATCTTCTAATGTTTCGGTCACCACATTTATCGCTTCTTCTTCAGTTGAATTTGTAGCGTATGCATATTGAGTTTTTTGCAATAGTCCCCCGCCTAGCCCAACACAAACTAAACCTAATAAAATTACAAAAACTTTTTTCATAACAAACTCGTTAAAATATTAATTAATTTAAAAAGCATTGGTAAACTTATCCCAGCAATAATAACCTTACCCGCAAAAGCCACCTTGTTTGCAATAGAACTAGAGCCACTTTCTTCTGCTATGTCCACAACAAATTCGGTTATATAACTAACACCAAGCACCTTAAATAAAAACAGTAAAATTTCGTTAGATATATTTAAACCCGACACAAACCCAACAATTTTAGAAAGTATATTAGAAGCCAAGTCTATAACAAGCATAAATATAATTAAGCAGGTCGCAAGGTTAACCACAAGAGCAATTTCGGGCTTTAAATTTTTTAAAATTATATTTAAAATTATTCCAATAATTGCCACACCAATTATAGATAAAAGCACTAACTTAACCCAAACATCACCTTAATAGAAGTAAAAAGGTCAGAAATCATATTAAGTATCATTGCAAGCACCAGCATCACCCCAGCGAGCGTTGCAAGGGTGGCTATCTCACTTTTGCCCGCATGATTTAATATTTGAGTTATAACAACAGTTAATATGCCAATAGCAGCAATTTGAAAAAGAATTGTAACCGACATAACAGCGTTCTCCTAAATAAGCAAAATTACTAAAAGTATTCCAATCAACAAACTAATTTTTATAGCCAAACTTCCATATTTGTTTTTTAGTTTTGTTGCCTTTTCTAGGTTATACTTTTCTTTAGTTATAAGCACTTTAATTATATTTGTGTCAGTTTCTAAATTTGCCTTACCAATTTCGTTTAGGTCACGCTGGCAGGCTTTAATTTCTTCTGGTTTTATAGACTCTATTTTTATTTCATCACCGCCATTTTTAATGAATAAAAGCAGAAATTTTCTAAAGCCAGTGTGGTTATCTCCCGCGAACTTTTCTACCACGCTTTGCAGTTTATCCTGGCAAAAACTAAGGTTGTTATCATACACATACAAAAACTCTATAAAGTCATTATAAAACCGCACCCTATCATCTAAATATTTATAAATCATCACGCCAATATACACACAACCAAAACACACAATTCCATACAGAATAATCATAAGTTATCCACAATTGGGTCTAAGTCGCCATTTAAAATATATTCAACCGTTCCCATACCCTTTCTAGACGATAGCACCACAAATCTTTCAAAAATTCTAGACCTTAAAATCTCATTAAAATCGTTTCTTCGCTTTAGTTCTTGTTCGTTGGTTGCGTGTATTGTTGCAATAACCTTGACGCCACTTAAACTTGCCTTTTTAATGCAGGCCAGGTCACCTTCCCCGCCAATTTCGTCGGTTATAATAACATCTGGTCGTAACGACCGAATACCATACCCAAAACTATAACTTTTTGCACCGCCAGATATTACATCGCTAAATTCACCAACATCCAGCCCACACTCGCCATTTGTTACACACGCTATTTCATATCTTTCATCTACAATTAAACTATTTATAACCTTAGTTTCTGATGATAAGTTTCTTGCTATATCTCGAATTATGGTAGTTTTACCGCACCCAGGGGGAGCAATTATTAATGTATTTTTAACAACTCCATTCACCACAATATATGGCATTATGTGGCTTGCTGAGTTTTTAACTTCATGCGGAACTCTTATAACTACCGCGCTTAAGTTTTTAATTGTTCGCACACTGTTATTTTCATCTAGCACAATTTCACCCGCCAAACCCACTCTTAGCCCCGTAGCCGTTGTTATAAAGCCTTGCTTTATTTGGTTATTGTATCTATACACCGACATTTCGGTGGCTTTTAATAAGATATAGTCTAATAGTTTTTTATCTGCACAAATTGGGTAATGATTTTTATCTCTCAGTTCTATATAGTCGCCATAATAATTAATCATTATTGGCTTTTTTGCCCGCACCCGAATTTCATATATACCAAACTCATTAAATCTAGACTTTATAATTTCAGATATCTCATATGGTAAAATTTCTCCAACCATACACATTCTCCTTTACCAAAGTGTATTAGTTAGTTGGTTTTCTTATCACTAAAATGGTGCCAATAATTTTGTCGACACATAAAAACACCCAAGGAAATGTTCCTTGAGTGTTTAATTTAAAACCCACATATTAAATATATAATTCCGACAATTATAGAGAATGTTACACCATTCACAAGCACTGGACCCGCCACATAGAACATTTTTGCACCAAGCCCAAATACCAAGCCTTCTTGTCTAAATTCCATTGCACTAGATGCTATAGAGTTCGCAAAACCCGTTATTGGTATAACCGTACCAGCCCCAGCGTATCTTCCAAGCAAGTCAAATACTCCAAAGCCTGTAAATATGGTTGTTAATAATATTATTATTAGATTTATCCAACTAGATACTGTTTTAAAGTTCATAACTGGGTCAAAAGATTTTAATATATCACCTATCATTTGCCCAAAGCAACAAATTAGCCCCCCAATAATAAAGGCATGATACAATGTCTTTAGCCAAGAGCCTTTGGGCGATTTTGCTTCTACATAACCAAGATATATTTCATTACGCTTTTCAAAGTTGCGTTTACTATCTGCTTCAAACAACTTGTTCATAGTTTTTGCAGTTTCTTTAGCACCATTAGAATTAATTTCACTTCTAGATTGAGTTTTTTTCATATTCTCTCCTATATTCTAGCAAAATTATTTACACAAATTTAATAATTATTCGCAACTAATAGAATTTTTTAATAGGCTTTGCAAATACTAAGCATATAAAAATTTTTGGAGTATAATATGAAAAAATTTATATGTATATTACTTATTTTAATTAGTGTGCCACTATTTTGTGCTTGCGAAGTGTCTAACACCGAACTCGCTAATTCTCTAGAAGGCAATTTAACTAGGCTTGTGTATTCTATAGGCTACCTAGATAGCATATCCACCGAAGAATTATCAAATGTTGTTAATAACTCTAGCTACTTTACTAATAGTTCGTTGTATAACGGAACTATGAACCCAATAGTAACTGATACACCAATCGAAGAAAATACCACTAGCACCTTAGATAATAGCGCTGGCCTAAATGGTCCAGAAGTTGCACTGTCTGGCGGACTTGTCGCAAGTGTAACCCCATCTACTAACACATCATATAGATACAGAACCTACACAAGCGGGTTGAACAACAATTTAACCACCAACACATCGGTAGACGGCGAAACCACTAGTAATGTTGGCGTTGTAGATTTATCTTTAATAGAAAACAACGAAGAAATGTTAAACAGTATATTAATTGAAATTAGTGGCAAGCGTGGAATAATAATGCTTTATTGCACCGACCTTAGAAGCGGTAAAGCCACACTATCTAACGAAGATAAACTTGCAATAAATGAATATAACGCAATAATAAAAGAAACAACTAACTACTTAAATAATAACGCAGGCACCCTAACCAACTACTTTAATGGTATTTCTAGCATAAGCACAAACGAAAACTCAGCCGAACTTATAAATGCAAAATTAATACGTGCAAACGAACTATTAAAAACAAGGTATGCAAAACTAGACACTTGCTTAGACTCGCTAGACGCAGTTATAAACATTTTAGTTAATAGTATTGGCAGTAATTATGCCGAATTATACAACAATTCGCTTAATAACACTATAAATAACAGCCAAGTCAATACGCAAATGAATAATAATTTAGATACCAACATTAATTTAGATAACTCAAATATGGTAGATGGTCAAAACGGATTAAATGGTGATAATAATATTGTAGACAATTCTCTAAACCCAGTTTTAGATAACACAACCAATAATGGTATGCAAAACTCGTGTTGTCCATATTGCAACAACAATAACTGTAACTGCGGAAATGCGAATACTGGTTTTAGCCCTACTTTGCTTCCAAACGCCCCAGCAGTGCCTACTAACAACTTCGATAACATAAACAATTTGAATAATAACAATTGTTGCACACCAAATAACAACCAAGTAACCACTTACCCAGGCAATTTTCTTATTTCAAATAATTATACAAACAATTTAGATGGAAACAATTGCTGTAACAATGTTAATAACACTAGTAACCTAAACAATAATTCAAACACCACACCAAACAATAATAACTTAAATAATACAAATAGTTTAGTAAACACAAATAATAATTCAACCAATACTAACGGCATAGCAAGTAACAACCCTGGAAATTTAGCTAATGGCAACGCAAATACTATAAATAATAATATAGCAGATAACGCAAACGGCTTAACTGAAACAGAAATAATATTAAATGGCGGACTTGTTAAAAACCAAAACAATGAAAATATTCCTGCAAAAAATATAAATTCATTAGTTGCAAATAAAACAATAAAGACTCCACAAACCTTAGAAAAAATTAACGAAACACCAGAACTTGTGCAAGAACTTAAGGTTGGTAGACCAGTAGAAATAGAAAAACAAGAAACCAAGACTGAAAAAGTGAAACCAAACATAACTGTTGATGAATACACAGAAAGCGAAAAAGAATTATTGCCAGACACCTTGCCTTTCACATCAACTAAAGACATCCCTCAAGAACTTAAACCATTAAAATATGGTGAACTAGGAATGATTAGTAAAATAAAAAATCTTCTTCCATTTACTTACGAAGAAGACGATGTAACTAAAAAAATACCTAGAGTTTAGTATTCCCCACCATTTTGTAATTTAATATTGAAGAAAAAAATAACCCGTACCTTTTGGTACGAGTTATTTTGTTTTGGTGGGAGAGGATGGAGTCGAACCATCGAAGGCAGAGCCGACGGATTTACAGTCCGTTCCATTTGGCCACTCTGGAATCTTCCCATATTCATATTGGAGCTGGTGGTCGGAATCGAACCAACAACCG
>ENA-ORNF01000793-ORNF01000793.1-human-gut-metagenome-genome-assembly--contig:-NODE-793-length-30573-cov-10.161085_pt1 | contig 30573 bp, 9 predicted proteins | sample MGYA00242110_ERZ509012 | MGnify/ENA primary metagenome ERZ509012 (study PRJEB26280, sample SAMEA2338714) | human gut metagenome | biome: human gut; feature: human-associated habitat; material: faeces...
TGTTTTTACTACATATCTCGCTTACCTGTTTTGAATGTGCTCTTTTACATTGTCGATAACATTTTAGGATTATAAGGAACTTTCTTGGACATGATGTATGCGTGCAGAATACGCAGAATATGTTTAAAATGTTTCCCAAATGTTTCCCGAACTTGACGTAATATACTGACAATCAATATTCATTGGTAGCGGCGCAGGCTGCAGTAGAGGAATAATAAGATAAGCCCTCGTAACTAACGAGTTAGGCGGTAAGTCTCTGATAATAAAGAGGCTTGCCGCCTAAATTGTTTTTGGTGGGTCTGCACGTTCTGCACACTAATCATGCAGAATTTGTAGGCTTTGCTTACAAAAACTGACACAAACTTTGGTGGTCGTGCTTACAAGTGCTTACAAACGATTTTTGATGAACAACAAAATAGAATTGAAATTATGGCTCTATTCAAAGCAACGGTAAGAACGCCACGAAAGGACGGCTTCTACCAAGTGTACATCCGGGTGATGCAGAACCGCAAACCCGGCTACATCAAGACAGACAAGGTTGTTACCAAGAAACAGCTTGATCGAGAAGGGAATATTACCGACCCATTTGTGACGGAATATTGCGCAAGGCGCATATTGAGGTTTAGTGAGCTGCTTAACAGGGTGGACTGCACAAGGTGGACGGTCAGGCAGATAATCGAGTATGTGACCAAGGAGGACGAGGACTTGTGCTTCTCTGACTATGCTGCACTTCACATAGACCGTATGATTGACAACGGACAGGTGCGGAACGCCAAGAACTACAAACTGGCGTTGCAGCACATGGAGAGGTTTGCAGGTACCAACAGGCTTATGTTCGGACAGCTGACATCGACATTCGTGAACCGATGGATAGCTACGTTGGAGCAGACGCACAGGGCAAAGGAAATGTACCCTGTGTGCATAAGGCAAGTGTTCAGAGCTGCCATCAAGGAATACAACGACTATGACAACGGCATCATCCGTATCAGGACGAACCCTTGGGGCAAGGTGAAGATACCACAGGCGGACCGCTCGACAAAGATTGCCATCAGCCCGGAGGAATGCCGACTGTTCTTTGCTGCACCATTGCCGGAAACGAAGTTCATTGACCCGGTGCCAGAGATTGGGCGTGACGTGGCCAAGATGATACTTTGCCTTGCAGGTATCAACACGGTTGACCTGTTCGAAATGCCAAGGGACGGCTATCACAACGGAATATTATGCTACAACAGGGCGAAGACGAAGAAGGTACGCACGGATGATGCGTATATCGAGATGCGCGTGGAGCCGGTTATCCAGCCATTGGTGGAGAAGTACAAATCGCACGATCCAAACGACAAGTACTTCTTCAACTTCCATGAAAGGTTTTGTGACAGTGACTCTTTCTGTGCTTGTGTGAACAAAGGCATCAAGATGGTTTGTGAGAGTATGGGCATCCCGAAAGCTAAGCAGTACAAGGCATACACGTTCCGGCACACATGGGGAACAGTGGCGCAGAACGACTGCAAAGCATCCATTGACGAGGTTGCATTTGCCATGAACCACTCTCATGGGCGCACCATCACACGAGGTTATATCAAGTTGGACTTCACACCGGCGTGGGATCTCAACGCTAAAGTGATTGACTTCATCTTCTTCAGCACACGCAGGAGCAAGCAGGGAATGGCGCGAGACGTTGACGAACGGAAGGACGCTTTGTTCCGCATAGCACCGAAGTACATGATTTATGCCCGGGCCTACTTCCGTGGTGAGGTTCTGGCCGAGGTGAGCGACATTGGCTTCAGCAACATTGACGAGATAATATCACGGCTGGCGGCGAAGCTGCCGGACAGCATCCCGGAAAGATGTGCAGTTCAATTCAGAATTAAAAACGTTGACACGGAACGTGAGGCGGTGTATGAACGCACCAAAGGTAAGGGCTTTTAATTTTTGTCCGGCTTTGCAATTGCAAGGTCGGACATTTTCATTTTGTAGTATCTCAGAAAGTAAAAAAAGAACTTCAAACTCGAAGTCTTTTTGTCGTCGTTGTTGTCGTATTATACGACGTAAGGAGTATAATATATATCTATATTCCTTTATCCTTTATGTTTATATAACATTCGTTATATCTATACGCGCGCGCGAGGAAAACCCCATAGGGGATATTATTTGTTTCGAGTTTTCTTCTTTTGAAAAACCCCTTAGGGGTTTCTAAAATAACCCCATAGGGGTTTTTATTCGCTGTAACGTCTTAAATATCAACGAATAACGGCATTTTATGTTTTTCGCTTTTTGTCATAGTTCATTAGGGTTTAAGCATGTTCTTTACAATTCGTTTCAGTGGAGTTTTCTGTTTTAAGTCGATGATTACTTGAAAAATTATGTAGTTGTCGAGGGGTTTATTTACGGTTGATTTTCATGCAGTTTCAAAAACGGGTAAGGGGTTTTATAAATAACCCCATAGGGGTTTTTGTTTTGCGTTTTTAATAACCCCTTAGGGGTTTCTGAAATAACCCCATAGGGGTTTTTGTTGAAGAGTTTGGGAATAAAAAACGACCCATCCTCACGGACAGGTCGAAGCCTAAAAAACTATGAGTAAACAAAATGAGTCGGTCTAAAAGTAGATGAAATAGAGACTGGCTTAATCGTCCTCGTCGTCGTCATCATCTTCTTCCTCGCCACAAAGGACGCGCAGCTTGTCTTCGATTGTGCGTACGCTGACGTGTGCGTTCATGTCAACGTCGATAGCCTTCATCTTTGGCGTATGGAACTCCAGCAAGCGCAGCTCGGCGTTTACGCGATCGTCAGGCGCAAGCATCATCATGTCGCAATCGAAGTCTGACATTGTGCGCTTCTTACCGTCGTCGCCAACTATTTCCTTGGGTTCGAAGTATGCCAAGGAATGTGTTTTGATGAACCCTTTAATCGGGTTCTCCTTGTTTGGTGTGCCCTTTTTCCGGCCACCGGTCTTCATTCCCTTCATATTGATTATGTTTTGTGTTGCGCCGTTGGCGCAAAAGTTAAAAGTACCGGGCAAAGATACATTACTAATTTAGCGCACGAATTATAACTTTTGAAACATAAAACGATATGGGACTAATTGGTAGCATAGCAGGAGGCGCACTCGGAGCAGCCGGCAGCATCTTTGGCGGCATCAGCGCAAGCAAGGCGATGAGACGAGTGAAGAAAAACCTCCAAGCGCAGAAACAGGCCAACCAGAACTGGTATGACCGTCGTTACAATGAAGACGCAACGCAGAGGGCGGACGCTCAGCGCATACTTACCCAGACAGAGGAGAGCATCAGGAACCGCAACAGACAGGCGGCAGGTGCCCAAGCCGTGATGGGCGGTACTGACGAGAGCACAGCAGCAGCCAAAGCCGCGAACGCACAAGCATTGGCCGATGCAACGTCGCAGATAGCTGTCAATGCGGAGAACCGCAAAGACCAGATTGAGCAGACCTATCAGCAGCGCGACTCGCAGATCAACGAAGCGTTGAACAATTTGGAGATTAACAAGGCACAAGCCATCAGTCAAGCCGTGCAGGGCGTTGCCAAAGCAGGTGCAGGGATTGCTGGAGCCTTCTAAAAACATTCGACATGAGTAATTGGACAGAAGAACAGCAGGAACAGTACGAGCAGGGCAATGATGGTGGATATACCCCACCTAAAGGTTCGCTTGACTGGGCCGAGCAGCCTGCACAGCCAGAGCCAGCACCGAAAGGGACGGAGGCATGGACTGAGCAGAACAGCGGAGGCAATGCACCGGAGCCGTCGGAGTCGAAAGAACCACCAAAGACAGATGTGGCACCACCTGCCGACAAGCCAGCCGGTGTGTCGCCACACAACGACACGATGGGCTACGATCAGCAGATAGCAGCCTTGCAGGAAGCCGCTAACCGCGTGAAGCCGGAAACTGAGGAGGAACGCAAGAAGAGAGAACGTAGGGAGAAGTCAGCGAAGATTGTTTCAGCTGTCAGCGACGGTCTGCAAGCGTTGAGCAACCTTTTCTTCACTACTCGCGGTGCTCCTAACATGTATGACCACAAGGAGGCAAGCCAGCTCACGCCATTGCAGGAGAAACTGGAGAAGTTGAAAGCTGAACGACAAGCCAACGCGGACAAATACCTCCAGTATTCACTCAAAATCGGTGACGCACAGAATGAGCGTGCCAAGACCTTGCGAGAAATGGAAGCGCAGCAGGAACGTGCTAAGCTGGCGAGGGAGAAAGCACAGCGTGAACAAGAAGAGCACGGATGGCTTGCGGCATTGCAGCCCGACAAGCAGCGTGAGCAAGCTGGTAAGGCCACTAAAGCCGAGCAGGAGGCTGTTACAGCCAAGGCGGAAGCGGACAATGCTCCTGACCTCTACAAGGCAAAGGTTGATACCGAAAAGGCACGAGGTGAGGCACAGAGAGCGTCGGCTGCATCAAGCCGGGCAGCGGCCACAGACCATTATGCTTCGGCGAGAGCGCACGACCGCTCCAACAACGACGAGTTCAGTGCATGGGACGAGAATGGACGCGAACACAAGTTCAGAACGGCAGCAGCTGCGGAGGCATTTGCCAAGCAACACGGTACGTTTGAAGAAACTGATGTTACCTCTACAAGTACGACTGACAGCGAGACAAACGGCAAGTCCACCACTACCTACAAGAAGAAAAGTGGCTATGCCAAGCGCGTAGTTCCCGATAATACGCCCCCAAGCAGAAGACGCGGAGGCAATAAAGATAATACACCACCAAGCAGAAGAAGATAATGGCACAAGTAAACGATAATGACGACATCAAGTGGCTCTACGGCAAACTGAAAGCCAAGGGCTACAATATTGGCAGTGAAGCAGAGTTCAAGTCTTCGCTTGCCAACGGTGAAGACCGCAAGTGGTATTACGAGAAGGCCAAGGGCATGGGGCTTGACATGGGCAGCATGGCCGACTTCGAGAGTATGTATGCACCAAAGGCGGCACCGGCACCCAAGAGGGAAACCCCATCTTCTGGACAGCGGAAGCCAGCCTCAGCCGTTTCGGCATCCCCGGAACAGCCAAAGCAGAAGCCGAAGGGCACGCCTATGACGGAGCAGGACAAAATCCGTATGAGTTTGCAGATGGGCCAGATGAAGCAGCAGGTGCAGCAGGGCATTGCCAACACCAATGCCAAGATTGGTCGCATGATGGAGCCGTTGACACAGAAAGGACGCGAGCGACGCAGACTTGGAGAGTTCCAAGCGCGTATGGCTGGCACTCCTACTCATGTCGTCGGCTTCAACACCGCATCCCCGGCTCCAGCAGGTAGTGGCGCACGCGGCGGAAGTCAGCAGAAGCCGGTGCAGAGCGAGCAGTCGCCTCAGCCATATGGAGTGAAATATGAGAACGGCAAGGCAAAAACCCAGTGGGTATTGCCTGACGGTACGCTCACTACATCACTTATAGAGGCCAACCAAGCCGAGTATGAGGCAAGAACGGCACGTCTCGCCCACCAGTTCCAAGACCGCATGAAGGAGAACGGACTTGACCCTAACAAGCCCGAGGACGTTCGCAAACAGGCGCAGCTGGACTATGAGGCTCCTATGCGCAAAGCAATCGAGGACGAGTGGCAGCGTGTCGAAGCCGAGGACAGAGCGGCTGACGAGGCGTACCGCAAGGACATGGAACGTGCTGAAGGTGGCGGTTTCTGGGATAGACTGAAGAAATCTATCACTCCTCTCGGTCCGGACGGCATGCCATTGCGACGAGGTGACGAGACTTTGCGCGACATCAAACGAGCCGCAAAGCGTCAGGACACGTTCAATCTGGAGAAGATGGCGCAGTCTGTGTTGCAGAATATGCCACAGGAGTATAAGGACAATCAGATGCTGAACTACAGCCGCTACTTCCGTGAGCATCCGTCGGAGTTGAAAGGCAGAACGGTATCGCAAGCTGCAAAGGAAGCCCTGCAAGGCGAGGTGTACCACGCTACTTATGAGCGTGCAGTGCAAGCACGAATGCCTAAGAGCAAGACGGAGTTCCTTCTTCGCAAGGTTGCAGACCAGCCGTTCTTCTCACAGACGATGTCCGACAATATGGCAGCACGTCTATTCTCCCACTCCATCGGAACAGAAGCCGCCGACATGGATGCGATGGGCAGATATGGCACAGATCATCGTGCGCTCGACATCACTGGTACCGTTTTGAATATGGCTATTGACCCGACTACCTATATTTCGGGTGGCGTTGGTAGCTTTGCAGGTAAACAGGCATTGAAACTAAGTGGCAAGGTGGCACTCAAAGGCGCAAGCAAGGAAGCAGCAGAGCGTTACGTCGGTCGTACACTTGCTGGACGTATGGTTGCAGGAGTGGCCGCAGGTTCTGCCAACTTCGGTACATTCGAGGGCTTGAAGAACATGCAGCAGCAGATGAGGCTGGGCGGAACATTGAACCCGGAAACTGGCGAGTATGAGTTTTCAGCTGGCGACATGTTGAAGGCAACCGGTCACGGCATGTTGCTCGGTTCGGTTACCGGTACCCTATCTCCAGTGTTGGGCAATGTGTCTGACAAGTTGGTGAAGGCCACCGAGAGCACGGCTGGCAAGGTGGGCATCCGTGCAGGAGAGCTTATGACCTCTACTGTTGCCGAGGGAACTATTTTTGCCACTCCCGAATGGATCGAGAACGCACAGTTAGCAGACGACGACCCAAGAAAGCGCAAGGCTATAGACATCTGGACGGACAACATGGCTATGATGTTGGGTTTCAAGGTAAGCCACGGCATCAAGTCGGCACCACAGGTTATTGCCGGTCTTCGTCCTATAGCTGAGCCTAAGACCATGGAGGAGCGCAACCGCAACCGAAGAAGTTTTGCAGAGAGACTACGTAAGCGCATGGATGCGAGTCCGCGTGACCTCGACTTCACCAAGGAGGAACGTGAGGAACTCAGACGCAACGGATATGGCGACCTTGCATCGCTCTTCACTCGCACACCTAAGCAGCCGACAAAACCAAAAGCCAAGCCGACCATGACGGACGGCAAAACCATGACATTTGACGTTGACTACCAACATGCAGAGGCCAAGCGTGTGAGCAATCCGGAGTTTGACGGCTACGAAGCTATGGAACGCCTCATGCAGGACCCGAACGTCAGTCAGAGCGCAAGAGCGAAGGCATATTATATCCTCACTGGACGTATGTTGCCGATGGGCACCGTCACTGGTTATACAACCAATAAGGATGCGAACGGCGTGACAGTACAGGCTGTGACCGCACAAGGCGAGGTTGTAACGAGCCGCCACTTCAAAACTGAGGAAGGGGCAAAGAAGGAGGAGGCCAACATCATGCGTCAGGCCGAGCTTAATAGTGTGGACGTTGGTGAACGCTACAAGGAAGCAGCCGCCAATGCCAAGGTTGTGCAAGCCGCTGTTGAGTCTGTTGCACCCGGTGCCGACTTTGCCACTGTCATGCGCAACTACAAGGCTGTGAAGGAGGGCGACAAGGATGCTATTGCGGCCTATGGCAAGATGGTTGAGGATATAGACCGCGCCATTGAAGCCAACAAGACAATGGCAGACGGTGAACGTCCGGAAGCCATCCGCGCATCAATCAAGGAGGAAACCGGCGTGGACGTTGACGCTACACTACGCAAGGAGCCGAAAAACCGCACCGAAGAGGAGCAAGCAGCTGTAGAAGACTATATCAAGCGTTTGTTCCCAGAACAGAAGAGCGAGGAGGCAGGAGCCAGCGCAGAGGCAGAGCAGCCTATGTCGGAGGCAGAGTCAGCCGCCGCAGCCGCATACGACCAAGCACGTCTGCTTTGGGATAAGGTGGAGAAAGGCGATACCGACGCTAAGGCCGAGGTAGATGCCATTACTTTGCGTATGCAGGAGGCTTACCAGATGTGTGAGGATGCCTTCGGTGCTGACGCTGAAATGCGCATTGCAGAAATAAACGAAGACCCTTGGCCGCTTGTCAACAATCCGGAACTAAGCGAAGACCAGCAGGACGCTGTACTCTACTATGTCAATGCCAAGGCAGCAATGGAGGGCGTTATGGACGCTTCTAATGAAGCCGCCGACGGCAAGCGCAAGGAGGTTGAAGCCAATGTGGAGCGACACACCCATAAGGATATGGGCGTTGTTCAGCCTGCAACCATGAAGGTTGACGACAAGCCGGTGTACGTTGTCAAGGGCAATGTCGTGATGCTCCCCGATGGTTCCGGCATTGACGTGCGCAATTCGGATCAGAGTATTGTTATCTGTGATGCAGAGACTGGCGAGTATAAGTTTGCCAGCCCGGACCAGCTGTTCTCTCTTGGTGAGGCTATCGACCCACAGACAGAACTCGATGAGGCATACGCCAACATTCAAGCCGAGCACGAAGCCGTGCTTGGTGTACCAGAAAACGGTGAAAACGTACAGGGAAACGGTGAAAACGTACCAAATTCGGCTGAAAACGTATCACAGCTTATCGATGAGCAGTTGCAACAGTACGCCCATAGTGCCTTCAATGAAGCCACACAGAGCAACGGTATCACTATTCCGCAAGAGCAAGCCGAGCAGTTGCAGCAGCACAACCAACAGATGCTGGAGCAGGAACAACAGCGCAAGGAAGAGGAGGCAAACCGACAGCCTACCGCATTGGAGCGTGTACCCATCAACGAGGAAACCGGTGAACCTATGTTTGAGAAGGCAGACCGCGAGACAGCCCTTGATGCTCTCAACGAGGTTACTGGAGGCAATGATGAAAATACTACTGCCATCGTGAGAGCGCAAGTAGAACAGGCGACTAAGGCACTTGAAGCGTTGAAGAAGAAGAAGGAACCCACAAAGAAAGCTCCTTCTCTGAAAGGTTCACCAATGGCAATGGTAAAGGCGCAGCAGGAAGCAGAGGCCAACTACAACACCGCCATGGAAGAGTATAACGCCCAAGTAGCCGCAGCAGAAGAGAACTTGAACGCATGGTCGCGCATCAACTCCCTTATGAATGACAGAAAGCGTGCCATCCGTGAGCAGCAGGAGGCAGAGCGCAAGGTTCGCGAGGAAAAGCTACACGCCGAAGCCGTTGCACGTTTGGAGGAAGACAAGCGCATTGCCGCTGAGAAAGCAGCCGAGCAAGAGGCCGTCGGCACTCATGCCGTGAACCCGAAGATAAAAGCAAAGTGGGACGGAGCCACCAAGGTTGAGGGCAATCCTAATGCTATCACCCTTGCAGATGGTTCTACAATCCGTGGTCACTACGTCCTCACTGAGGCAGGAGCAGCCACAACCAGTCATGACGTGAACAATGCCTACGAGCCTACTGAAGGTTTCCCGGTTGATGAGAATGGTGAGAGCGTGAATGACCGTGACTACAAGCGTGACAAAGACGCGCAGCGCATTGTAAGGGATATGGCAGACAGCTACGACAGCAGAGCTTTGCAGACACCAGTCATTGTTAGCAAGGACGGCGTTGTGCTTTCGGGCAACAACCGCACTATGTCGGGCGAGATTGCAGCAAAGAACGGCACAGACAAGGCGTATGTGGACCACTTGCGCGAGTTTGGAGCCATGTTCGGTTTCACTCCCGAGCAGATAGACGGCATGCAACATCCGCGTGTTGTCTTTGTTCCAGATGAGGAACTGCCATACGATGCAAGTACGTTTGCACGTTTCAACGCAGAACAGCAGAAGAAGCAGAGCAAGCCTGAGCACGCCGTGAAACTTGGCAAGATTGTTCCTGACAATGTGTTCACAAGCATAACCAATGACATCAGTCGCTTTGACCGCATGTCTGACTACTATGCCGACGACAAATCAGTGGCTTCTGCCATCAGTCAGTTGTTGGATGCAGGAGTTATTAACGAAATGCAGTTACCAGAGCTTCGCACTGGCAATGCTTTGTCGGCAGCAGGTAAGGAACTTATCGAGAACACACTTATAGGCAAGGTCTTCCAGACTTCGCCCGATGCCGTGCGCCAGATTATCAGCACACCGACACTTCGTCAGTCTGTTGTTATGGGCTTGAACGAGATTGCCAACAACCGCACACTTGCCAAGAGCGGCTATGACCTTAGCAAGGAATTGGCAGCAGCCGTTGATCTTGTGAGTCGTGCCAAGTCTGACTCGCCCGAGATCTATAAGGAAGGTATGCCGGTATCTCCTTACGGCAGACAGCAGGGTCTGTTTGACGACGAATACGGAGACAGTCGTGTAACTGATGGCGTTACGTTGCTCCTTGCCGACCTGCTAAACAGCGGAAAGCCGAGCGACTTGCGCAAGGTTCTCTCTACATACAATAACGAGGCTGCATCATCTGCTGCAGGTCAGATAGACATGTTCAGCGGAGACGTGACCTCCAAGGAAGAAATTCTCAAAAACGTAAACGAATATTTCAGAAATGCTACACCAAAAGAACAACAAGCCCTCATCGACGCAGCCGTTGCAGAACGCAAACGGAGAGCAGAAGCCGCAGAGCCAGCTGGAGGAGACGAGGCAAGCGAACAAGCTACGGTTGTTGCTGGGAGCGATGCAGAGCCTCAACAGCCAGTCGTAGCCAGTGAAAAACCAGTTAAGGGTAACGAACCCGATGCCGACGCATTGGCGAAGGAAGCCGAGGATAAACTGAGCGAGCGCATCACCGATACAGAAGACGAGTGGACGGAGCCAAGCGAATATGGAGAAATCTACAAGCATCGTATGTTCGTTGATGGCAAGGAAGTTATCAAGGTTGACGCTCCTGACAAGAGCAAGAATTATCCCGGAACCTATTATGAGATTGACGGCAAGCAGTTTGGCGACCTCTACGAAGTAGCCAACTATATTGACGGCAATGAGCAGCCGTTGTCTGCCAAGATTGAAGCAGCCTCTGCCGAAGTAAACACCGACCCCACCGAGGCACAAAAGGAAGCCGGCAACTATAAGAAGGGACATGTGCAAGTTGGAACGTTTGACATCACCATTGAGCAGCCGCAGGGCAGCGTGCGTAAGGGCACTGATGCTGACGGCAAGCAGTGGGAAAGCAAGATGAACAACACTTACGGCTACATTCGTGGCGCAGTGGGTGTTGACGGCGACCACATTGACGTGTTCCTCTCCAATGATATTGACGGTTGGAACGGACGCAAGGTGTATGTTGTGGACCAGTACAACCCCGACGGCAGCTTTGACGAGCATAAGGTCATGCTTGGTTTCAATGATGCAGACGAGGCTAAGGGCGACTACCTTGCCAATTACGAGCAGGGCTGGGAGAATGGCCGCAGAATTGACATTACCGGCGTGAACCTCGAAGACTTTGAAAAGTGGATAGAGTCGAGCAAGCGTAAGACTAAGCCTTTTGGCGAGTACTCGTCGGTGAAGAAGGACGTTGTGGAAATCAATACACCAGAAGAAGCCGGCTATTCCATCACTCCTTCAACCTACACCAATAAGAAGGGCAAGACGAGCGATGTTTCTCTCCTTACCTTTGGCCATGACTTGACAGCCGACCAAGAGCGTGCCGTCAAGGAGTTTGCCAAAGAGCGTACAGGTGAGGGACGCTTTGCCCCTGCACGCGGTTGGAAAGACCGTGAGAGCGGTGGTTGGATGTTCCGTAGCGAAGAGGACGCACGCAAGGCCGCTGAAATGGTTGGTAATGAGGAAGCCGTTGCAGACAACCAGCCAATGACAGCACAGGAACTTCGCGATGCCGTGGAGCCGAAGAAGCCAACGACAAGTAAGAAGACCGCAAGCAAGAAACCTGCAAACCGCGTAGAGAGCGTGCCAACAGAAGAACCAATAGAGCCGGAGAAGCCTAAGTATGAGGTCAGTGACGAGGAAATGAACGGATTGATGAATGACATTCGTGATATTCTCGGTATTGGTGACGACGAGGGCGATGCCGGGTTTAAGTTCCGTGAGCCGGACGAACTGACCGCAGAGCAGCGTCAGAAGCTCATGTCAGTCGGTCAACGTCTGGCCATGGCCATGGTTGAGCGTGGCAATGAGTCGTTTGGCAACTATGCCTCTATGATGGTTAAGGCATTGGGCGACAAGGTTCGCCCTTGGTTAAAGGCTTTCTATGGAGGGCTGGAGTATGTTCCCGGCTATGACAAATACGCCCTCACTCCATACGAAGAGGTAAAAGCCTTTGACGTGGAGAATTTCGACAAGCCTACCAAGGACGTAATGGCACAAGCCAACATGATAGTAGAGGAAGGCAAGGCACAAGTGGCCGCAGAAAAAGCAAACAATGAATTAAAGGCAACAAGAAATGAGCAACGAAAAGAAACCGAAAAGCAGACAGCAGCAAATACAGATGCTGTTGCAGCAGAAGCAAAGTCTGTTGCAAGCGAAGCAACGGCTCTCGCAGAAACTTCAAGCGACGAGCAAGCCCTCACCGGAGCAGCAGAGCGAGTAGATGAAACCCTCGACAAGGTAAATGAGCAGCTTGCCCTGCTTGGCTACTATGAGGCTGACGAGGTGGAGAAGGACTACAACGAGGCATACGGCTACATGCGTAATGCCGAGAAGAAGGCCGTCAAGGATGCAGCCAACCTTGCAAGCCAGTTGATTTCTGATTTGAACCTTAGCCACTATGAGGCTTCTCACTCAAAGCAGGCGGATAAGAAAGGCAATCGTAAGAAAAAGCCACTTGCAGTTTCCAACATTTCCCCTATTGGAGGTGATGTGTCTATACACCTGCCATTAGAAGAAGGACGCGAGCTGTATCTGACAATAGGCGTTGAGGCAAGAGCAGCCAAGGGTGTAGATGGCTTTGGAGGCAGCGACCTTGAAGTTACTCACATCATGTTCCGGGTTGACCATCCTGAAGGCACCGGCAATGACCGCTACGGTAGAAATGTCTTCGTTGACAGCAATGTTACGTATTCTGACCTTCTGAAGCAGGTGCAGCGTGAAGCCTACAAATATCTTATAGGTAGTGGCGTGACCAATGAAGGAGAGTATGCAGCAGGTGACAAGGTGCAGTATTCAACCGATGGTGGCCGCACATGGACTGATGCAGTTGTAGTGCAGCCTAACGATGAGGGCGGCATCCGCATTGACACCGGCCTTGCTCCTGTCATGTGGGTTAATGCTCACCCGGACCAGTTGCGCCATAAGCCAAGCGAGTCAGCCGAGCCGAAGCATGAAGCCGTTGGCGACTTCTACGAGGATGGTATTAACGAGGATGCCGTTGCGGCATTGCCAGAAGACACTGCCATACAGCTCCATGTTGTTGACATTCTCAATCCGGGCATGACTGACCATTCAATGAAGTCGAAGATCGAGAGCCTCAACACGTTGCTCCCTAAAATTTCAGACAAGAAATTGTCGGAACTCGACAAGGAGTATGGCGATGACAAGGATATGGGCACCCATATCAAGGCAGAGGTGGCGAAACGTGAAAACGAGGGTATCTTCAAAAAAGCGGAGCGCATTGCCAAGGAAGCCAAGACGGAGCGCGAGAAAACGCCTATAGATAATAATGGCTTCGGAATATACCAAAAAGCCTATGATGATTTTATAGACGGAATAGAACACAAGGGTATGCTTCCGAATGTCAAGGCTTTGAAGAATATGGTTACTAAAGCCAAACGCAGATTGGGTATTCTTGAAAAGGGTGCAGCTGTTGGTATTAAGAATGATGAAGATTTGAAACATCATGAAAAGGCCGTACATGAACTCATAAACATGCGAGACGCATATCAAGCCATGCTTGATTATGTAAACAAACGAATGAAAGCTTCAGAAGTGAAGACTTCAAAAGTTAAACCAGAGCAGCCAGTAGGTGATTTGTTTGCCGGGTTGTTCGATGAACCAAATAATAATGAAACAGCAGACAGCAATAGCAGTAGCCCAAGCCAAACAGTGGCTGGAGCAGAACGCCCGGACACCGTGGGCATTGATGAAACTGGAACTGATGGAGCAGAACGCACCACAGCAGTTGCAGGAACTGACGGAGAGCGGTCAACTGATGCAAGCCGTGAAAACGGACGAGAAGCAGCTGACGGAGCAGTACATGGAACTGATGAGGTCGGGGGAATACAACCACCAGTCGGAAATCGGGGACGTGATGAGAGCGCAGCTGATGGAACAGTTTCCAACGGAGCCACAAATGAGCGTGGACGAGTTGCTGGACCGCGCACTGTTCAGACAGGAGAGATTGACGGAGGAGGAAAAGAACTTTCTTCGGGAGAACCTGCCAGCTCCACTGGCGAGGGAAGTAGACCTTCTGCCGTAAAGAAGCAGCGTACACCTGTGCGCAAGTTTACAAATAACTTCCATTATGGCACAGACGGCAATGAAGCCGACAACTACACGCCTGCACAGCGTTTGGAGGGCAACGTGTCAGCCATTGAGGTAATAGCCAAACTCTTCAAAGAGGGACGTAAGGCCACTGATGAAGAAAAGCAGATACTTTCTCGTTTCCGTGGTTGGGGACAGATAGACCAGTTGAGCAAGTTCTATTCTGTTGACCAAATGCGTAGGGACACCTACGGCAATTCGCCATACCGCAGACTTGCAAATGCAATCGACACGCTTGACCCAGACGGCAAGAAAGGCGTGTTTGCAGGTATCAAGCGAGCTGCCCTATCGTCATACTATACCCCGACCAAGATAGCAAGTGCGATGAACTCTTTCCTTTCGCTTGCAGGTTTCAAAGGCGGCACTTTCCTCGATCCTTCAATGGGCAACGGCATCTTTGAGGGAACACTTCCCAAAGACATTCAAGAGCGCACAATGATAACTGGCGTTGAACTTGACTGGCTTTCGGGACAGATTTCACGCGCCCTTTATCCTGATGCTGATGTGCGCATTTGTGGCTTTGAGAAGTCGGAACTCACACCGAACTCGCAAGATGTGGTGACAAGTAACGTGCCATTTGGTGACATCGAAGTAAACGACCCGACATGGAAGAACGACAACAGTCCTGTTAAGCGGTCGGCACAGAAGAGAATTCACAACTACTATGCTGTGAAGATGCTCGAACTTACACGCCCCGGCGGAATTGTTGCCATGATGACAAGTCCTGCCGTGATGGACACGCAGAGCAACCAGCATATCCGTAGATACATAGCCGAGCAGGGCGAGTTCCTCGGAGCTGTCAGACTGCCCGACAACACATTCCAAGGCACAGGCGCAATGGCCGACATCATCTATATCCGCAAGTGGAAGGATGAAGAGGACGCTCAGAAGACACGAGAGAACCCTGACTATGCGGCACGTGAGCAAGCATTTTTGTCTTCCGCTGAGACCACTGCACCCAACAAGCGCAATGGTGAGAAGCAAAAGGTGTCGCACAATGCCTACTATGCGAGCAACCGCAAGAACATGATTGGCGATGTAGTGGCAGGTAATCAATACAATGATAAGAGTTTCGGCTTACATAGCGAACTGACCACCGATCAGATAGCCAAGGAAGTTGAGAAAGCAGTAAAGCGTATTGTTGGTGACCGCAAGGGAATGCTCTTTGACACCACACGCACATCACGCGAGGTTAAACAAGCCGTTCGTGAGGAGTACAAGGGTGATGGTAACTGGGTAAGTACTGGCAACCTTGTTATTCAAGACGGCAAGGTCGGTGTGCTGACCGCTACAAATAATGAGTATGGCGAGGTGACAAGGGTGTTTGAGGAGCAGCCACAGCTGGCTAAGCAGAAGAAGCGCATCATTGCCATGGGAGAGGTACGTACCGCTATGAAAGAACTCATTGCAGGGCAGATTGATGGACTTTCGGACACGAAGCTCAACATGCTACGTGCCAAGCTCAAACGAGCATACGATGAGTTTGTCAGCAAGTATGGCAAGTTGCAGGACACTGACAACGCTGTTGTCCTGAGCGACATTGACGGCTATACACTGCAAGCACTTGAAGTATGGAAAGGCGGCAAGTTCCAAGGACTGTCCGACATCTTCACCAAGAACACCATCAAGCCAGCCCTCAAACTTGAAGATGCCAAGACACCGCAGGAAGCCATAACCACCTCATTGGCGGAATATGGTGAAATCCGTGGCGAGTATATCGAAAAGGCGTTGGGCGCAGACTGGTTTGAGCAGTGTGGTGACCTTGTTTTCAAGGAGCCGAATGCCACAGACCGTTATGTAACACGCGATGAATACCTCAGTGGCGATGTAGTTGCCAAATTGGAGGAGGCAAAGACCGCAGCTGCAACAGACCCGACCTTTGAACGCAATGTCAAGGAGTTGGAACAGGTGCAACCTGCCACTATACCATTCGACGACATCACAATACACCTTGGTGCGCGATGGATACCGCAAGAAGTACTCAACGATTTTGTGAAAGAGACTCTTGGATTGCACGCATCGTCTTCACGTAGCTATGAATGGGTTGACGGTGAGCGTAGGGAAATCATCAAGAGTGGTGTAGTGTATGTTCCTGAAACAGACTCCTTTGAAATCAATATCGAAGCAAAAGAACTCGGAGGACAGGCAGAGGATTGGAAGACAGCCGACAAGAGCATCAAGGAGATATTCCAAGCAGCACTTGAAGACAAGGACTTCCGCATTGTGCGTAAGGACAAGGACGGCAACACATGGATAGACCAAGAGGCAACCGAGCTTGCCAATAGCAAGGTGGCCGACCTCAGAGAGCATTTTGAACAATGGTTGCCCGGTGACGACAATAGAATACAGACCATGGAGCGAGCCTACAATGACCGTTTCAACCGCATTGTGCTCCGCAAGTGGGATGGTTCACACCTCAACGTGCCCGGATTGATGGGCAAGGAACTCCGTCCGCATCAGAAAGATGCCGTATGGATGCTCATCAACAACCGAGGTGGTATTGTTGATCATATAGTTGGTGCAGGAAAGACCCTTGTCATGCAGTCGGCCATTATGGAAATGCGCAGAATGGGCATAGCCAAGAAGCCAATGATTGTGGCATTGAAATCAACAGTGCCACAGATAGCACGCGAGTTCAAGGAGGCATATCCTACCGCACGTGTGCTTGCACCATCAGAAAAGGACTTCAGTACCGAGAACCGCAAGAAGTTCTTCGCTAATATCTCGCTCAACGATTATGACTGTATCATCGTTAGTCATGAGCAATATTGCAAGATACCGCACTCCGAGGAGGCAGAAGGCGATGTAGTGAATGAGCAGCTCGCACAGCTCGATGCCATGATTGAATACCTTTATGGCACCGGCGACAAGAGCCAGCTCACCAAGCGACAGATAAAATCGCTTGAAAAGCGCAGACAGAACCTACACGCCAAGTTGGAGAAACGTCTTGACCGTAGCACTGACCGCGAGTTCTGCTTTGAGAACATGGGTATAGACTATCTGTTTGTGGACGAGTGCCACCAGTTCAAATCCTTACCCTATGTCACCAGTTACCAGAACGTGGCAGGATTGGGCGAAGCATCAGGTTCAAATTCAAACAAAGCCGTTGCTCTGCTGACTGGCATCCGTCACCTGCAGAAGATGCACCAAGGTGACAAGGGAACAGTGTTCCTTTCAGGAACGACCATCACTAACTCTCTTGTTGAGATATACAACCTGCTCAACTATTTGCGTCCGCGCAAATTGGAGCAGTTGGGTATGCCGACCTTTGACGCATGGGCAAGCACCTTTGCCGTACATTCGTCGGAGTTAGAGGCAGGTGTTTCCAACGAGTTCAAGATGAAAGACCGTTTCCGCTATTTCGACAATGTTCCCGAATTGTCGCAGCTCTATGCGGAGATAGCCGATGTGCGCAATGACTATAACCTGCAACTGCCCAAGCCAAAGGTGGACGGCAAGACGGTGATTGTTCCGCAGTCAGATGCCGTGGCAGAGATAAACCGCGAGGTCGTGAATATGCTTCAGACCAAGGACGGTAGCTATTTCGGTATTCACCCGAAAGACCCGAAGAAATTCCCATGGGGACTTGTAGCATCGGGAATATCGGCAAAAGCAGCAGTCAGTCCGCGTCTTGTGTTCCCGGAAATGGATGATAGTGTCGGTAAGATTTCCTATTGCTGTGACAACATCAAGAAGTCGTATGACGAAATGAAGGAGCAAAAAGGCGTGCAGCTTGTGTTCTGTGAACTTGGTGTTCCAACAAAGGGCAAGGAATACGATGCCTATCATGACATTATAAACCGACTGACAAAGGACTACGGCATACCCCGTGAAGAGATAGCCTACATTCAGCAGGTGAAGAACGATACTGAAAAGGAAGCATTGTTCCAAAAGGTGCGTGACGGCAAAGTGCGTATTCTCATTGGAGGTACACGAAACATGGGTACCGGTGTGAATGTACAGACACGCATCACCGACCTGCACATGCTGACCGTGCCATGGCAACCTGCCGACTTGGAGCAGTGTATTGGCCGTGGTAGCAGACAGGGCAATGTAGTGGCTCACGATTTCCTCAATAATAAGGTACGTGTACACTATTATGCCACTGAGGGAAGTCTTGACTTATACAAGTACCAATTGCTTGACGCGAAGGGCAAGATGTTCACACAGTTCAAGATGGGAACCATATCTGGTGAACGCAGCTTTGACGAGGGCGATGCTGACGAAAACGGCAATATCGACCCTGCTCAGATGGTTGCTTTGCTTTCTGGCAATCCAATTATCTTTGAGAAATCAAAGCAAGACAAGTTGGTGAAGAAGTTGAAGTCACTTTACAACGGCTTCTTGCGTGACCAACAGCGTAAGAGACAGAACTACGAGACGGTGACAAAGAAAGTAGAGAACTTGAAACGCCTTATCTCGTTAAGCGATAGTGATGTGCATGACCTGCAAAGAGAGGACTTCAAGCCGGATGATAAAGGCACATATCCCTCAAAGGTTAAGGTAACCGTGGAAGGTTCCTATTATGGACAGAACTTTGACAAACCAAAGGAAGCTGGCCAGTATATCCTCGAACAACTGAAGAACAACAAGAAAGTGGTGCTTGCAGGGTTCGGTCAGCGTGCTGATGTCGTGTTTGTCACAGGCGACGACTTGCTATCTTCACACTACGAGGTGCAGATTGGAGGAAACAACGCATGGAGCATCCGTTATTCAAAGCGAATGCCCCAAGACCCGACACAGGCAGGCCTCGTATTCCGTAATCTATTGGAGCAGATCATCCATAACAATGAGGTGTACCATCGCGAGTATGACACCAACAGCGAGATGTTGAAGACCATGCCTAAGGGTGATGCGCCATTCCCAAAGCAAAAAGAACTTGATGAAGCCATTGCCAAGCAGAAAGAACTCGATGCCGAGTACAACAAACTTGGTCAGTCGGAAGAAGACAAGACGAAGTTCCGTTTGCTTGATGAGGATGATCCGAAGGCAATGGAGCTGGAGTCTTTGCCGGAGAGTGAGTTGGTTCCTGTTTACCGTAATGTGCAAGCCTTTGAGGATGATGCACTGGGTTCACCTATGGCATTTACCGATGCAGAGACAAGCGAGCGCAGAACATTGGAAGGCAGACGTTGGAACTATTCTGCACCTCCAAAGGTGGAACTCACCGAGGAGCAGCAGCGCAAGCTGGACGAACTCAACAAGTCTGGCTACATCATGGTTGACGGCAAAAAGAGTACAGAGTTGCAGATCAATGACGGTTTGAAATTCGTGAAGCCTAAGACCAAGGAGGCACAGTTGCAGTACTTCCTGAAGAAGAACCCCGAAGACAAGGGCTTGTGGGCAGCATACGACCCATACGACCATGCCATCGAAACACCTTTGAACACGCAGTTTGGCGAGGCATACAAGAGGCCTAACCTTGTTGTGGTACGCAGCCTCATCCCGAAATCGGAGATAGATGAGCCGTTCCACGCAGACTATGCTCTGTTGCCTACCGGTGCCCATCAGTGGAACAATGGCCGCACGCTGTATCTTTCACGCTGGAGCAAGATAGACAAAGTGCTCACTCGTGAGGAGGAAGCTAAGCTCATTGACGAGTACTGGAAGAAGCATCCGGGAAAGCGTGAGGAGCTAAAGACCCACCGTGACTACAACCGCTTTGTGCCACAAGTGCGCAGAGAGTTGGAGAAGATGGGGTACCGCTTTGAACTTGATGGCAAGGAGTTGACACCGGAGGAGAGTCTTGCACTCGACAAGCAGAATTGGGAGAGCCGCGATGTTATCCCCGGACGCGAGGGACACACTCCATTCGTCAGCAACGAAGACATAGCACGTATCAATGCTAAGATGGCTGGCAAGTGGGTAGGCGAACCGAAGGAAGCAATGGAAAGTGCAATGAGCGAGAGAGTGACCGAGTTGTCCGAACGTCTGCATACTCCAGTGCGCATCATCCGTACAGAGGAAGAAGTGGCTGCATTACCTTCCGTGCGCCAGCGCAGAATGAAGGGTAGCTTCAATCCTATAACCGGCGAGGTGACTATTGTTGTTCCCAACAATGCTAACATGGCAGACATTGAGAATACGTTTGTGCATGAGGTTGTGGGTCACGATGGTTTGCGCGTGCTGTTCCCTGATGAGGCTAAGCTGAACAATGCCCTTGATGAACTCTATCGTGTGTCTAAGGACGAGATACGCGGCACCATTGACCGCATGGCGCAGAAGATGTACGATGTCGAGGTGGACCGCATACGTGAGAAGAAACGCAAGGAGCATGTAGCCAATGGTGAGGATGCCAACGCTTCATACTATGCAGATATGGCAGCAGCACATGCCGAAGCCGGACAGAAACGTGAGCAGTTCAAGCGTGATGCAACAGAGGAATATGGTGCCGACCTTGCCGGACGTATCGGTGAGAAAGGCTTCGAAAAGATGAGTGCCGAAGAACTTACGTTCTGGGGCAAACTGAAAGCCATGCTCCAAAAGGCTCTACAAAAATTGTTGGACGGATTAAAAATCCCCGGCAAGAGAAAGTGGGGTGATAAGGACTGGGCGTTTGTTCTGCATGAGGCATACAAGCGTAAGAAGAATGGTGGTAAGCCTACCGTGTTCGATGCCGCTGATACTGAGGTTATGCGCAGGAAGACAGGTTTCGGCGAAATGAAGTTCAGTGACGGTAAGCATGAGCAAAATCCACAAGTCGCTACAACTATAGCAGACATGAAACAACGAGTAACCGAGTTGTTTGAAAAAGCCAAGACAGGAGAGTTTGTCGGGAAACCTGCAAGCATCGGTAGGCTGAGCGTAGATGGCAAGGCATACTTGGAGAAATTGTCTGGCTTGAAGTTCAAGGAGTTTGTGGACTTTGTTCTCAATCCATCTGACTTGAACCATATTCGTTCAGACCATTATGGCGAGAATGAAAAGGATAAAGGCAACAATGTACCACTTACAGATGAAGATATTCAGAATATGGTGGACGTGTTGAACCAGCCAGACGGCATACTCTATGGTGTTGATAAGAAAGACGGACGCAAGTTGTTCTTCTTCTTGAAAGACGCAGGTAACGGATTGTATAATCTTACAGAGGTGTGCAGTACAAAAAAGGGAAACCTTACTGCAAAGAGTTTCTTTAAATCAAAAAAGAAAGGTATCAGCCAGCGAGTTATGGAGATAAAAGACTCCCTACTCCCTACGTCCGTAACGTACTCTGGTGAATTCCTTTCTTCGGATGCAAAGATACCTACATTATTTGAGATTAACGAAGGTTATTCCAAAAATGTTGCAGATGAGGGCATTATGTTCCGCGACGGTGACATGGGACTTGAAGAAACTATCACTAAGATGAAGGTTGAGGCAAGCCAAGCCAACGCCGACAACTGGCAAGCCAAGCAGGATGCAATGAGAGCCATCGGTGGCAATCTTAACAAGTTGCGTCAGGCAATGGCACGTCAGAGAGAGTATGACCTATCAACTGTCAAGAGCATAACAGACCTTGCCAAGGTGTTGCTTGAAAACGGATTGCTCGATGATCTGAGCAAGTATGAGACAAAGCGCATCCTATCAGCCGTGAACAATGTACATGGCAAGCAGGACGTAAGTGATTACGTTCAGAAGGTTATGGACATCATGGTTGACAACCAGCTACGCATGGGAGCTAACCAGCTGGGCAAACTCCTTTCCATCCGTGGAAGCCGCATTGACGCGCGAGGTATTGAGGTGCAAGGACAGCTTGACCCGGAAGGCCAGCGTATAGCGCAGGTGGTTAGGAAAGCCACTTCCTTACCAAAGGAGAACATAGAGGAGCGTATTGCAGACTGCACCAATCGTATGAGTAGTGACGACAATGCCGTAGCCGAGGAAGCAGCCATCGAGTACAACGGTCTGTTGCTTGCCCATCAGTTTGTAGAGGACATCACCGAAAGCAAGGCAGAGGAAAAGGCTCTTCGTGAAAGCATTAAGGAAGCCAAGGCCGACTTGGATGCCGGAACGATGGAAGCCGATGCTTACCGTGAATACGTAGAGTCAACCAACGATGCCATCCGTCAGAATAAGATAGAGCGAGCCGAAGCCTACCGCAGCATAGTGGAGCAAGTAGGCGGTGTTCTTGGTGGCAGCGTTGAGCGAGCCAAGGCATGGCGTGAGGCAGAGAAGCAGCGCGTTGAGACCATCCATCACAATGCCAACTCCGACATGACCGGCAGACCTAACGACGAGCATCACAAGGAAAGCAAGGCACAGAAGATAGCCAATAACAGTATAGTGCGCTTTGTTCTTGCACCTTTAGGCACGTTCGACCAGATGCTGAGAATGTTCGGAAAGAAAAGCGTGAACGGTGAGGGCTACTTGTGGAACCGCTATATGCGTGGATGGGTTGAGGCTACCGAAAAGGAGTACACCGGTTATCAAAACGCCTTGAAGACGCTCGACGAGAAGGTTAGCGAAGTATTCGACAAGAAGATGAAATGGGGCGACCTATTCTCTTTGGAGCGCAACCTTCCAAAAGCGACCGTTACCTTCTGGGACGGTGGCGAGCAGAAGGCACACGAACTGACACAAGGCAACCTTCTGTATATCTACATGGTTGACAAGATGGCAGACGGCCGCATGAAGTTGCGTCGTATGGGTATCACAGAGGAAGACGTGGAGAACATAAAAGAATTCGTTGATCCTCGTTTCTTGGAACTTGCCGACTGGATGCAGGACGAGTTCCTTGTGGAAAAACGCAACGAGTACAACGAGGTGCATAAGCGCATGTTCGGTGCTTCAATGGCAGCGATTGAGAACTACTTCCCTTTGAAGATACTTGCCAATGCGAGAATTGAAGAAGTGGACGTAGCCGACGATACAACCGACACCGCATTGCCAGCGACCTCAACCGGTAGCATCATCAAGCGTAGACGCAACAATCTTGCCCTTGACGTGATGGGTGCAGACGCATTCAGCGTTATACTCGACCACATTCAGCAGATGGAACGTTGGGCATCCTTTGCAGAGTTCAACCGCGACTTGAACACCTTGCTGTCATACAAGCGTTTCCGCAATCAAGTTATGAACATGACGAGTGTTTATGGTGGTGGCAAGACTCTGTGGAAGAATTTCCGCAATGTGTGTAGTATGGCCGCAGGAGCCTATCGCCCACCAATCGCAGCCCTTGACAAGGCCGCAGTGAATGTGGCGAAGGGCGTAACGGCAGCCAAGGTTAGTTTCAGAGTGTTCACTGCATTAAAGCAGTTCCTCTCTATGCCAGCTTATCTTTCTGACAGCAGCCCTGTATATCTTGCAGGAAACATTGCCAATCCGATAGGAGCTTGGAAGTGGTCAATGGAAAACCTTCCACTCTTCGAGAAGCGTTGGAAGAGCCGCATGGCAGGAGACCCAAGACTGATGAAGAGTGAAATGGACTGGAAGATGTGGCAGAACCGCGCTGTTGAAATAGCCTCACGTATCGGTATGTCTCCTAATGCCTTTGTCGATGCACTGACAGTTGCCATAGGTGCACACTCTATGTATCAGACAAAGAAGAAGAAATATCTTCGTTACGGCTATGATGAAGAGACGGCAGAGAAGCGAGCCAAGCAAGACGCTACTATTCTGTTCAACCAGACACAGCAGTCGAGTGAAAGCGCGTTTCTCTCTACGATGCAGACCGACCGTTCATGGTTGAGTGTTCTGTTCACTGTGTTCAGAAACTCTTCGATGTCGTACACACGTCAGCTGTATGATGCACTCCGTAACCTCAAACACCGTTTTGAACCCGGTTACAAAGGACTCACAGAGGAGTATCTTGCCAAGCAGATGCGCAGAGACGGCATAGACCCAGACAAGGCCGACCAGAACGCCAAGAGCGAGTATAGAAGAAGCCTGATGCGTGATATAGTCCGCGTAGGCGTGTTCGGCTATCTGTTGCAGTTTGCTTGGAACTTGGGAGCCTATCTGCCCTATCTCCTCTTAGGTGACGACAAGGACGAGAAGAGCGACATGTGGCATGACATCTTCTGCCATACCATGTTCGGCAGTATAGAAGGCTTGACTGGAGGTGACGTGATGAGTGCTGTAGGTAATGGCTTTGCTAAAGGCGAAGGTTTGAACCTATTCTCCGCTTCAAAGGATATGCCTCTTAGTTCAGACTTGCAGAACATTGTAAACAAATGGAACAAAGACAAGGTTGCCGCCATGAACGACGTGACCAACTTGATGGTTCAGTCTGGTATAGGTGTCAATCCTCAATCGCTGACAGATGCAGTGGTTGCCATCATGGACTACTGTGGTGACGACGCAAACACCTCTCGCGAGTGTGCCCTGCTTATCACGCGCATCATCAACTGCCCACAAAGTCAGATCGACAAGATTTACTTTGACGAGCTTAACGCAACGGCAGCAGAGGCGCAAGGCATGACCCCGGCAGAGATAGCCGAGCGATATGCCCGATATAAGATGCACAGAGGCGCACCGTTAACCGGATGGGCGTACACTGATGAAGCTCGCGACTCCGTAATGACTGCCCAGCAGAACCGAGTGCTTACAAAAGCCAAGGAGAAGTTGAACAGCAGGATGGAGACTGAGGAAACCAAACAGTTGCTCAGTGATTACGATGCTGTTGCCAAGCAAGAGACCGCATTGTCGAAGATAAAGAAGACGGACCGTGCAGCCTACCGCGAGGGAATGAAGCAGCTACGCCAGTCGAACGACATGCGCCAGCACATGCGCTTGAAGCGATACAAGCATGACATGAATGAACTCACGTCGAAGTATCTACGCTGCAAGAGCGCAGAGGAACGAGACTCGATTGTCAGCACGATGTTCAGTACACGTGCGAAGATGCTTGAAGACATCGGCAGATTGAAGCAACAATAGTTAAACGACAAAGGACGGTGCAAGGAATTACCTTTGCACCGTCCCAAATTATAAAAATATGGCAAGAAGAAAATTACATAAGGCGAGTGCTGTCATGCCTCATGAAGGAATGGACAGCGTAGCTACAGCCAAGCACACGTTGGGCGGTAACCGTGCATTTGAGGTATTGTGGCAAGCCCAGCAGTATTGGCTTGCTATGGATACGTTCCGCAGAGACCGTGAACGTAACAAGAACTACACCTACGGACGGCAGTGGGATGACTACGTTTGTGTGAATGGTCGGAAAATACGCGAAGAGGAACTCATCAAGAAGCAAGGTAATGTACCCTTGAAGAACAACCTCATTCGTCGTATGGTACAAGCTGTACTTGGTATATACCGCAGTCAAGCCAAGGAACCCACTTGTACGGCACGAGACCGCGACGAGCAGCGTTATGGCGAGACGATGAGTACCGTGTTGCAATGCAACATGCAGCTGAACCGCATGACAGAGATAAACGCACGATGTATGGAGGAGTTCCTTATATCGGGCTTTGTCGTGCAGCGTAAGTGGTATGGCTGGCGAGAAAACAAGCTGGACTGTTGGACCGACTATGTACAGCCCAACAACTTTTTTATCGATAACAACATGAGGGATTTCCGAGGTTGGGATTGCAGTTGTGTGGGCGAGGTGCATGACATATCGTTTGAGGAACTGTGCGGACGCTTTGCTAAGGATGGGAACGATTACAACCGTCTGGCCGAGATATACAAGTTTGCCAAAGACAAATCATATCTCAGTGCTACTTTTAACAACTTCGGCTATCCTCTACAAGGTTATTATGACTTCCTTGTGCCATACGACACATCGAGGTGTCGTGTAATAGAAGTGTGGAGGAAAGAAAGCAAACCACGTGTCCGCTGCCATGACGTAAACAATGGCGATGTGTTCAAGATAGACATTGAGGATTTCCAAGCCCTTGTAACAGACGAAAACAACAAGCGTTTACAAGAGGCCCGTGAGCTTGGTATGGACGAGAGCGATGTGCCGCTTATCCGTTGGGAGTGGTTTATGGATAGCTACTGGTATTATTACATGCTCACTCCGTTTGGTGACATTCTGGAAGAAGGCGAAACCCCATACGAGCACAAGAGCCATCCGTATGTGTTCAAAGCATATCCGTTCATCGACGGTGAGATACATAGCTTTGTCAGCAATGTAATAGACCAGCAGCGATACACAAACCGTTTGATTACGATGTACGACTGGATTATGCGAGCTTCGGCAAAAGGTGTGTTGTTGTTCCCGGAAGACTGCTTACCGAAGGGAATGTCAATGGACGACGTTGCCGACGAATGGGCACGCTTCAACGGCATCATCATGATCAGGACACCGAAGGCCGGAACGCCATTGCCTCAGCAGATAGCCAACAACTGCACACAGATAGGTATCTCAGAGTTGCTGAGCATGCAGTTGAAGTTCTTCGAAGACATATCCGGCGTTAACGGCGCATTGCAAGGCAAGCCCGGTTATTCGGGTATGTCGGCCAGTCTGTACAATCAACAGGCACAGAACGCCTCAACGTCTCTGCTTGACTTGCTCGACACGTTCTCTTCTTTCGTAAAAGAAGGTGCGTATAAGGACGTGAAGAACATTCAGCAGTTTTACGACACGCCACGTGTATTCAACATTGCAGGAAAGAACTCTACCATTGTGGAGTACGACCCGAAGAAGATACGCGACGTAGAGTTTGACCTTTCGATTGTGGAGAGCACAGCAACCCCAGCATACCGCGCTCTAACCAACGACATGCTTATGCAGTTGTGGGAAAAGAACGCTATCAGCGTGGAGCAGCTGTTGGAACACGGCGACTTTCCATTTGCCGACGAGTTACTGCAGAGCATCAAGTCACAAAGGGAACAGCTGGAACAAGGCAAGGTGCCGGACGGCATTTCTCCGGAACTTGCGCAGCAGGTTCAGCAAAACGCAAACGCATCTGCCATGCAACAGGCACAGCAGATGCTACAAGCGTCTTAATAAAACTATCAGATGGAAGCCTCGGAAACGGGGCTTCTGTCTTTTCTAAGTGTACGGTTAACAATAGGAACCCATTCAGGCATATCCATTTCCCGGAAGCAGATATGCAGACCTATTGCACGTGTCATAAGCAAGTCGTCATGTTTGCCAGTAATAGCACCATACGCACCGTTCTGTTTTCGCTCATAGGTGTTGTATTCATCCAGACAGCGTTTGTCGCGCTCGATATAGAGTCGGTCGCGTACCACCTTGATGAGGGTAGAGATAATCATCGGCTTTGTTGACACATTGGTATGGAAGCCATATTTACGCGGTGCGCCCTCCCTTATTTCATCCTCCGACTGCTTGCGTGCATACAAGTTCGGGTAGATGTCTGAAATCTGATTGAGTATATATTGCGACTGGTCGCCACCTTCCACCTGACGCTCCTTGTCGTGAGTCTCCAACGTGTTAGACTCAATGACCAGAAGAGAATTGTCGTAGAACGCCGCTATCTGTGCTGCACGCCAAGCGAGTTGGTCTATGTCGCAATGTCCGTACCACTGAGCCACCACAGACGGCGGCTCGCTACCATCAATCATACTAAGCCTGTCGAATACCACGATAACAGACCAGTCAGCTTTATTGGAACGTCCACCCACATCGACAACGGTAAGATAACGGTTGACAACTTCGTAGCCTTCGAATGTTTCCGGCATTGCCCATATAGAAAGTAATCCTTGCCTGTCTGCACGGAAACGGAGATTGGAAAGTGCATCCTCTCCTTCGTCTCCATCAGCATACACCTCACCGATATACTGAGGCTGCTTGCAGAACCGCTCGAACTTCTTGACACGGTATTTGTCGAACACCATAGAACCAGAATGAACGAAAGCCTCCACATCATCAGAAGGGAACTCGGAAGCCATTACAGCAAAGTCGTCCTTACCAGCACGCTCCTCTATGTACCAGTTGATGGCCTCCAGTGTAGCTCCTTTCTCCCATAACGACCAAAGGTAGCGTCCGGACTCCTCACGATTGGACGGCACATAGGCATTCTCTCTGTTTTCGTACAGCCATTGTGCAAATTCACGCATTTCGTCAGCCGAAGCAAACTGCTTGGAATACTGCTCAATCTGAAACCACGAAATAAAAAGAGCTTCATATTGTGATTTGATTGTAGGGTCTGCAGCAGCCGTATATTCTGTGTGGAAGAAGTTTCCTGTTCCATTCGGTGTACTCTCCATTACGATCATCGTGAATGGTTCCAAAAGAATACCGGAACATGCTGAACGCACGATGTCCTGCGGTGACTTACCTTCTGTCTTTTGCCACAAGCCGACCTCTGACAAATGCACAAGAGAATAGGCACCGCCACGGCATCCATTAGGACGCTCAGCAGTGCCAACCTTAATCTTGCAATTGCGTTGTGGTACGCGATGAGTGGAGCCAGACTTACCTACACCAACCAACTTCGGCTCGTTCTCGGAATATGCCTCACCCAGTTTGTGCAGGAACTCTACCGGGTATCTGTCAATCATGAGGTCGAACATATCCTTGATTTCGTCAGAAGCCGCTCCTTGATGTGCAATGATAAGTGAATTTAGTCCCTTTCGATGGTTGAACTGAAGCCATGCCATGTAGAGCTGTGTTGTAGTAGAACCACCCCACTGTCGAGCCTTCAACAATATTAGTCGTATGGGGAGACGAGCTTTTCTCTTCGCCTCAAAACGAGACACCAAAATACGCTGCGGATAGTAAAGTCTGAACAGAACGTCCTTACCAGCCTTCTTGTTGTGGATATAGACGAGCGTAGCCGCCCAGAAAGGGAAGTCGTGTTTGAAGCGTAGCCGTATGAGCTTACGCGAGACCTTGATGTAATCATCATCGTTTGGCTCAACATGGAGAACAGACGAAAGAAACTTGTCGATAGACCCAGCCTTGACAAGTTTCTTCACCATTTGTATTTTCATCATCTCTACAGGGAGCCATTGGACGGGTATGGCAAAGTCAGAGATACACACTCGCACACGTTCCCCTATGGACCCTTCACCCGTGACCGGGTCGAAGTGAGCGAACATCACCTCATTTCGCCGGTCGTTTTCAGCGAGTAAGCGTGCAATCTCTGTATCTATCATATTGGTTGTCATACCATCCATTCTTTATTCGGTAAATAAATTCGCCCACTGTACGAGGCGTGAGATAGAATTTCGGTGCAGGTTGATTTACTATTTTCGTCACAAGTTCGTACACCGATTTGTCGGGCTGTTTCTCACGTAGTATAACGAACCTTCGGTAAATCTCCTCAAACATTTCACGCTTGTTGCTCCTCATCCTTGGCATCGGTTTTCCAGCTGCCATTGCTGAAATGACAATAGCAGCCCTCTCCTCGCTCACCCAAAAGCGAGAAGCCGGAGACTGAGCGACAAGTTCGAAGATGACCGGCATCACGATGATGGATGCCTCTGCGAGTTTCTCCCGATATGCCCTCATGAGGTCGTTATTACGTTCGCGTGTAAATTCAAGAATGCTGCCAAAGTATTTCATAAAAGTGCCCGATTGTTTCCTCAAAGTTACAGAAACGAGGTCACAAAAGTTAAAAGTCAGTCCACATCTTATATAGGTATTTTTGCAAATGAATATGACACATTCTAAAGATTTTGAAGATAATGGCTGATAACAACGGAGTTAAGAGCAGACGCGACCAACAGTTGGAACGGCTGCGAAAGAAATATCCCGACAAGAAGTTCGAGGATGATGAGGAGATTTACGGTCAGATTTACGACGATTACGACCAATACGAGCAGGATCTTAGCGGCTACAAGGACAGGGAAAAGGCCATGTCCGACATGTTTGCCGCTGACCCGAGAAGTGCACAGTTCCTTGCTGATATGCACAATGGTAACGACCCCTACGTCGGGCTTGTAAAAAACTTCGGCATAGAAATACAGGACGTACTTGACGATCCTGAAATGCAGGAGAAGATAGCCGAGGCCAACAAGGACTATGTGGAGCGTGTAGCCAAGTCAAGACAGCTTGACGAGGAATATGAGAAGAACATGGACGCAAGTCTTGAAACCCTTCGTCAGTTCCAAGAAGAGCGTGGCATGAGCGACGAACAAATTGACGCTGTAGTGGATGCCGTTTTGACCGTGGTCCGTGACGGTGTTATGGGCAAGTTCTCGAAAGAGACTCTTGCAATGTTCGTGAATGCCATCAACCATGACAGCGATGTAGTCTCAGCAAGTGAAGAGGGACGTGTTGCCGGACGCAATGACAAAATTGTGGAAGGCTTGCGCAAGCGAGACAAAGGCGACGGCACTGCGCCACTGAACGGCAAGAATGGCGGTGCGCCCGGCAAACAGAAATCACAAAGCATCTTTGACATTGCCAACGAAGCCATGTAGCCATGAAAGGAGAAGTCGTAAAGTTTCCTCCAGAGGGCAAGAAAGTAAAGCCAACGACCGGGAGTGCAGGGTTGAGAACCCAAGTGCCGGGCGCAATGGCATCAGTA
>ENA-ORNF01000795-ORNF01000795.1-human-gut-metagenome-genome-assembly--contig:-NODE-795-length-30546-cov-5.285133_pt1 | contig 30546 bp, 51 predicted proteins | sample MGYA00242110_ERZ509012 | MGnify/ENA primary metagenome ERZ509012 (study PRJEB26280, sample SAMEA2338714) | human gut metagenome | biome: human gut; feature: human-associated habitat; material: faeces...
ATTACGACTTGCAAACTACATACAAAAATGGCGGTAATACATTTAAAAGTTATCTAGTCTATAAAAGGTCTAGTGATATGAATAAAAGCGAATTCAGAGGGTTATTGGATGGACTAATTAGTGAGTGTCAAGAATGTGGAATTAGTACTATGACACCACAAGAAATAGAATTATTAAAATATTTGGAAGGTAGGTAAAAAATGTTATATGAACTTTGTGATATGGGGGAATGGAAAACAAAAGATGTTCTGTTAAAAGAACTTAAAGAAAACGGCATTGAAGTATCGAGAATAAGAAAAAAATTAAGAATGAAAGGAAATTTAAAACTAGTGATTAATGAAAATAACTTACTAGTAGTAGAAGAATAGGAGAAAGATTATGAATAGTGTAAATTTAATAGGAAGAATAACAAAGGATATTGAATTAAAAACTACAGAAAGTGGAATGGTTGCTACTGCAATATTTATAGCAATAAATAATGGGAAAAACGAAAATGGAGAAGAAAGACTTGCTGACTTCCCAAAAATCTGTGTTTATGAAAAGCAAGCAGAAAATTTAGCGAAGTTTTGTAAGAAAGGGAGTCTAATAGCTGTAACTGGTCGACTAAAAACAAGAAATTATGAAAAAGAAGATGGTACTAGAATTTATGAAACGTATGTAATAGCAAGTAAAGTACAATTCTTAGATACAAAGTCAAGTGAAGGTTCAAAAATACCCGAAGCAGATTATACAGTGCGTACTGAAACACCATCATACACACCAGTTGAAGAAAAGCAAGAAGAACCAGCATCAGACCCATTCGCGGAATTTGGAGAGCAAGTTTCACTTAGTGATGATGATTTACCCTTCTAGGAGTTAGTATGGAAACAAAGGATTTAGAGAGTTATTATCCAGGTTACGATGAGTATCTGGAACCAAAGGAAGAAGAAAATACAGAAGAAGATGCAGATAACTATGTAGATGAAATGAGGTTGAGAGAAAGTGAAAATTAAAATATTTTATAAAAAAGATTATGAATACATGAAAGAACAAAATACGAAATTAAATGGAAAGATTAGAGAGTTAGAAAGCGAACTTAAAAAAGCTTACAATGCAATTGAAGATTTAACTCAAGTAGAAATGGATTATACAAAGCAAATAGAAAAGTTAACATTTGATTTTGAAAAAAGTACTGAACTAGTGGATGAATTAAGAAATAAATTATATAAAACTGAAAAACTCTTAAAAGAAGTTAGAGGTGCTAAAGGAGGATTAACTAAAAGACTAAATGAACTTAATACTGAACTTCAAGTCAAAGATAAAGAGATAGAGGAACTAAAACAAAAGCTAGCAGAAAGTATGACAGATAAATACGCTGTGAAAAAGATTAAAGCAGGTAGAAGACCTAACACTTTGAAAAGGTCTTCTGCTAGACCTATAAAAGGTTCTGTACAAAAGTATCAACAAAAGTTAGAGAGGATGGAAGTATGAAATTAAATTTAGATAAACCGTTCTATTTAATAGCGAAATACTGGTTAGGGGACATAAAAGGCTTTATAAAATTAGGAGATGACCGAAAAGAAATAGAAGAAATTTTTAAAGAAAAATATATGTGGAAGCCTAATACTTTTGGAGTAACAGAAGAAAGTTACGAACTTTTAGAAGTTAATGCAAAAGTAATTATGACTGACCTAGACATCATTAGTGAGGAGGGAAAACATAAATGATAGTAATTGATTTAAGTGATATTATCGCTATATTCATAATTCTTTTAATTATAATAATATCTATTATAATGGTAATAATTGAAACAATAAAACAAATAGGCAAAAAAAATTGCTATGAGTGTAAAAATTATGAGTTATATGATGTTTGTAGTTGCGGAGATGGATGTAGATATAAATGCATAAAGAAAAATAGAATTGATGATGTTGTAAGCATGAATTGCAAAGTACATTATGAAAAATGTAAAGAAAGTGAGAAAGAATGAAATTAGAAGTAGGAATGTATGTTAGGACTAAATGTGGTATTGCCAAAATAACAGATATAATATGTGGACAAGATGTAAAGTTTGATAATGAAAATATTTTTGAAGATAATGATGATAAAACACACCATATGTATGATGGGATATCAAAAAATGATTATTTTTTTCAACATGAAATAGTAGGAGAGCCTAGTTTCAATATCATTGATTTAGTACGAGAAGGAGACTATGTTAATGGTCTTGAGGTTGATAGAATTATAAAAAGAAATAGAAAAATAGAATCTAGCACAATGATTTGTTGCAAGTATGGAAATAGCTTTATAGGGTTTTATAATGATGAAATAAAATCAATAATGACAAAAGAACAATATAAAAATATAGAATATAGAATAGGAGAATAGATAATGAAAATAATAGATTTATTAAATAGAATAGCAAATGAAGAAGAGCTTCCAAAAAAAATAAAAAACGGAAGCAAAATTTGGGAATATGAAGAAGCTTCTGATGACTATAAAAGTGGTAATTTATATTTGTTTGAAAATTTGTTTGATTATACTAAAACAAGTGATTTCATAAATGACTACATAGAAATATTCGAAGAGCCAAAGAAGATAGAAAAAATACCACTCCCAAGTTTTGATGAATTTAAAAAGATGAGTGCAGAAGAAAGATATGTAATTACTGCTAAAGAATATGATTTGCTTAATGAACTAATAGATGAAATTAACAATTTAAAGGAGAAATAGGTATGAAATATTATTATGAATACAAAGATAAAAATGGTTGTAAAGTCAGTGGGCATAATTTAGAAAATATTGATTTTTTTGATAATTATATAAGATTATTGGGAGTAGATATTATTCCAACAAGTTATGATTACGAAGAACAACATTGGGGAACACTTTTAGATATGAATGAAATAGACTATTTAAAAATAGAGCCTATGTTAGAAAAGGAGAAATAATTATGAATATAAATATTTATTCAAAATATAAAGTAAAATATATTCATTCTGGTGCTGTAATAGATGAAGAAAATAGCACACCTGATGATATTGCTTTCAAAATATTTAATTATGAAAATAATGATATAGAAAGTGGTGGGATATTAGCAGAAATAATAGCAAGATATATTGAACAGTATGACTTTCAAGGAATAAAAATAAACAATAATTTAATTGCAATAAATTTCTTTAATCCTAATAATGGCGAAGCAAGTACAATTAATATGATAATTGAAGAGGAGAAATAATTATGAGCAATTTTAGAATAGAATGCCCTTATTGTAATGAATATAATGAATATAATTTTAAGATATGCAAAAAATATTCAAATTATAGAAAAGTCAAATGTGATAAATGCAATTTGAAATTTGAAATTAATGTTTATTGTGAAGTGAGTTGCAGAGCTGATAGTGAAGAATTAAAAAAAGTAATACCAAAAGATAAGATAGAAATGGTTAAAAATATATGTTCTAAATATTTGAAATATAGTGGCAAAGGTGGTTATGGAAATAGCCAAAATATAACAATTAATTCTAATATTGAAGAAAAAATTATTAATTGGAATAATGAAAATTGTTATTGTATATCATTAGGAGGAAGAGCAACTTATTATGGAAGTGAGCTTAGAAGTGTTTGCTTTTATATTTACCCAAGTGGAAAAATAGAACAAGAGTGTATGTCTGTTTACAATTGGAAACAAAATTGCTGGTTTAAAGGGGATACTATAGAAGAAAAAATAGATAATTATATTCAAAATGTATTGATAAAATGGGAAACAATTTAAAGGAGAAATAGTTATGAAACCTAAAGTAGGAGATTATATTAAAACAATTAGAAACTCGGCAGTAGGAAATAATATTATTGCAAAAGTTAGATTTATTAATTATGAAGATAGATTAGGATTTGGAAAATTTAAAAAATATTATGGTTGTTGGCAAGAAGATAATAGTTGGTTTGAATTAACTGATAATGATTTTAAAAAAGGTAGAGCAATTATTATAGAAAAGGAGAATGATTAAAATATGAATTTATGGATTAGAAGCACAGCAAAAACAAATTTGCTACAAGCAAGATTTTTAACAATAATGGAAGGCAAAACATTTTATAAAGAAAATGAATGGGAATATAAAGGATATACAATTTGTAATGTTGCACTTAATGGAAATTATGAACTATTAGGAACATACAAAACAAAAGAAAGAGCCATTGAAGTGTTAGATGAAATACAAGAAGCAAAATTAGGAAATTTTCATTATAGATGTAATAGCAATGTAAAAGTAAGTAGCAAAGAAGATACAATAATATACCAAATGCCAGAAAATTAAAGAAAGGGCTGATATTATGCTTAAAATAAAAGATAACGTGGATTTGAAAGAGTTGGAAAAGTATGGGTTCATCAAGGTGAAAAAAGGTATGACCGAGTTTGTTCCAGAAGTTAAATATTGGTACACATTAAATAATAGTGAATATGATTGTATAACAGTACTTAAAGATAGACACATATTTTTTGGTTTGGATTGTTATGGTGATACTCATGATGTTATATATGAATTAATAAAAGCCGATTTAGTTGTAAAGGTGGAGATGTCCGAATGAATAAATCAGTAATGAAATGTTGTATATGTAATAATGAAAACATAGGACAATTTATAACTATAAATAATAAAAAATATCATTTATGTTGCATAGAACAATTACAACAAGAAAACAAAATCTTAAGAGAAAATGCTGAACATAATGACAAAGTAGTTGATAAAGTAAATTGGGAAAATATGTTGTTGAAGAAAGAAAACCAAGAATTAAAATCACAATTAAAAGGGACTACACATTGTTATGATGAAGAAGAACATCGTAAATTGCAAGAAAATTATGATAGAATTTACGCTGAGAATTGTAAATTAAGAGAAGAACATAATATAAATGATATCAGCCTATTAGATGAAAATTATCGGCTAAAAAAAGGAATTTATAGGATATATGATTATTTAGAAGATAAATATGGTTGTAGCGCTGTAAAAGGTATTATTAATGATACAGATGTTGATGAATTATATGAAATATTAGACGAGGTGTTAAAATGATGGATAGAAAAGATATATTTATGAGTGGTTTTAAGTCAAAAATAGGTTATTCATTTACTTATAAAGATTTGGCTGAATTTGAGGCAATAATAGATTTTTATGAACAACAAGCCAAAAAGCAAAAAGAAATTATTGAAATAATATTTAGCGAAACAAAAGAAACAAGAAATATAATAAATAATAATCGGGGTGACAATATATTAACAAAAGGTTGTTTAATACATTATTTAGGAATTGTTGAAGATTTATTAGAAGAGGTATCAGAATGAGTAAAGTATTAATATACAGTCAAGAAGATTTAGACTTAATTTTAGAACTTGAAAAAGAAAAAAATGAAGAACTACAACAAGAAAACAAACAACTAAAAGAACAATTATTAGTAGCTCAAACAAATGAAGAAACATTTAGACTAGAAATGGAAGATATAACACAAACACTAGGACTAGATGAAGACACATTATTTGATGATGTTAAAGCATATTCAAGAAGTTTAAAGGATAATTGGAACGAATTAAAGAGATGGTTATATGAAGAGCATTATTTATATGTACCTGAAATTGCTAGAAATTCAATATATCAAAAAGTTTTAGAAAAGGTGTATGAAATAGAAAAGGAGAGTAATAGTAATGAATAATATCAGGATTTGCAAGAAACAACAAAAAGAATTTATAGAGTGGTTAGAAGAGGAATTAAAACTAATTAATCCTAGCGAGTTAACAGTTAGCGAACTTGTTGATTCAGAATTAGATCAAGTTGAGTTTATTCAATACTTGACTTATAAATCCATTTTACAAAAATACAAAGAAATAATAGGGAATGATAAAATAATGAAATTAGAACTTAGGGAAAATATGTATATGCGAACTATTTATGGAAAAATAGATAAAATATTTAAGCTAACTGAAAGTTATGTACAAGGTGTATCACAAAAAGATAGCTATTTTATTTATGATAAAGATAATATAATTAAAGTTAGTTATAACATAATTGATATTTTGGAAGTTGGAGATTATGTTAATGGACTTAAAGTAATAGATATAGTAGAAAATGATATTTATATTTCAGATTATTATGCAGAAAGTTATATAGGCATTGTAAAAGTAAAAGACATTAAATCAATAGTAACACACGAGCAAATGGAACAAATGGCATATAAGGTGGGAGAATAAGTATGAAAATAGATTTGAATAAGCCTTTTTATTTAATAGCAGAATATTGGTTAGGTGATTTAAAAGGTTTTATAAAAATAGGCGATGATAGAAAAGAAATTGAAAAAATATTCTTAGATAAATATGCTTGGTTGCCTAATACATGGGGAGTAACAGAGCAAACTTATCAATTATTAGAAGTCAATGCAAAAGAAATAATGAATTACAGAGGTGAAAGAAATGAAAATAATAGAGTTGTTAATAAGAATAGCAAATAAAGAAGAAATACCAAAAAAGATAAAATATAGTGATAAAATTTGGAAACTTGAAGAGCATAATGGCGATTATAAAAATGAAGATACTTATTTATTTGAATATTTATTTAAATATATTAATACAAAAAGTTTTATAAATAATAAAGTAGAAATAATTGAAGAAAATAAGGAAATAGAAAAATTAGAATTTGAAGAAGGCAAAGTAGATGATAAGCTTTTTTTAGCAAAGTATATTACACATAATAGAAAAAAAATCAATGAATTAATAGATGAAATAAATAAAATGAAAGAAGGTAAATAGTTTGAAAAAGATATTAGGAATAATTTTAATGGGAATAGTTTTAGTTGGAATAACAGGATGTACAAGTGCAGAGACAGTTAGCTACAATATTAGCAGAGAAAGTGATGAATTCAAAGTAAAAAGAAGAATTACATTTGTAAATTTGAGAACAGGTGAATATTTATTCACTATGACAGGTAAATGTTCAATACAAGGTGGTAGTAGTGATGTTAATAGTGAATTAGAAGTAGTATGTAGAATTGGAGAAGACAAATATCAAAAGCATATGCTATATTTAGCAGAAGAAACAACTTATGTAGTAGAACAATTAGAAGATATCGATGTATCAAGGTATGATTATGAGTTTGTATTTAGACCAGAAGCAATTATACCAATCGAAATTAAAACACAAATAGGCGACTAAGAAATAGGGGAAAAGGTTGAGAAAGGGGAAGTATGTATTTAGAATACAATGAACTTTTAAAACAATTTAAAAAAGCAGAGAGAAACTATAACGAGGCATTAGAGAAAAGAAGTGAGTTAATATTATCTGTAATGCCAGGAGCGATCAAAGCAAAAGAGATTATGACAACAAGTAACACTTCACCAGACGCGAAATTAATTAACTACACGAGTGAAATAGATGAAGTTGATAAATTAATCAATCAAAGTAGAAATGTGCGAGATATGTTAAATTATGAACTAAAAAAGAAGTTAATTAAAATGCGTGAAGAAGGAGATGTGTACGACAAGATATATATTTACAGATGGATAGAGCATAAATCAGTTTATAAATTTAATAGATTACTTGGATATAGTGTTAGACAAATCTATAGATATATAGATGAAATGAAAGAAAAAATATATCCTAGAAAAGAAAAAAGTGAAGAAAATGAAAAAATGGCACAAAATGGCACAAATCTAGGTTTATAATGGTATCGTGATATTTAGTCATACATACCTCATACTACCTATTAGTAGGTAGTATACTGATGATATAAATACTTAATTAGTATAAAATAGGAGCCGGTATTTCCAAATCAGCGGGAGCAGAGGATAATATATTATTATCTGTGGTTGCTAATGAGTAAACGTGCGCGGGATAATCGTTATATATCATTAGTATAGTACTTACTAATACGAAAGATTACATGCTTCTTCCTTTATATAAGTTTTTTCATTGGTATGTAATCAGTTAGACACGAAAGTGTCTTTTTATATTATAAGAAAGTAGGTGTTATCTATGAAAGCAAAAGTATTAAAGAGTTATCCAGATAAAATAACAAATAGGTGGTATAACGAAGGCGAAATAGTAAACTTTGAAGAAAAAAGAATTGAAGAGTTAGTTAATAAGGGAATAGTAGAACAAATAAAAAAAGAAAAGTTAGATGTAACAGAAGAAAAGTAGGTGGTGGTTATGAACTTAGATAAGTATATAAGAATAGCTTTAATCAACTTATCAAAGAAATATAAAATAACTATCATAGAATTGACTATTGCTAAAAATGAAAAAGTCAGCAAAACATTCAGAGTATCATACGAATTATTGAATAATGAAGATGATTTTCCGTCAAAAAAAGAATTTAGAAACAAGAGAGAATTAGCAAGGTGGTTAATGTGTCTACAATAAATAAGAAGACTAATAAGAAAACTGGTAGAACTAAATTAACTGATAAACAGAAGAAAAAAATAATTGCTGATTTTGTTGAAAATAATAATTATTCTGAAACTGCTAGGATGAATAATGTTTCAGAGTATACTGTTAGGAAAATTTGCAAAGATAACAACAATAAAGAGATTAAAGAAAAAATCGAACAAAAAAAAGAAGAAAATACTAAATCAATGTTAGAAATGATAACGGAAACAAACAACAAAAGACTTCAAGTTATCTCTAAATTAGTTGACGCTATTGATGATAAAGCAGAAAAAATAGATGCCTTTACTAATGTAAAAGATTTAGCAAGTGCGTATGGTATTTTAATAGATAAAGAACTCAAATTTGCAGAAATGCAAAAACTTAATTTAGAAAGCAATAAACAACAGGTATATATGCCAGCTCAAAATATAGGTAGAGCATTTGTTGATTTATATAGAGATATAAAGGAGAGAAAACATGACGACTATTGGTTAGAAGGTGGTCGTGGAAGTATCAAATCTTCTTTTTGGTCTCAAATAGTTCCAGAAGAATTAGAAAATAATCCTAATTGGTGTGCTGTATGTATACGTAAAGTGGCAAATACATTAAAAGATTCAGTTTATAGTCAATTAGAATGGGGAATGGATAATTTAAGTGAAACATTTCCTTTTATTAATGAAAATTGGATTAAAACTAAAAGCCCGTTAGAAATGAGAAATAAAAAGACAGGGCAAATGATTTATTTTAGAGGAGCAGATGACCCTGGTAAGATAAAATCAATTAAACCACCTAAAAATATGTATATAGCATTAATAATATATGAAGAGTTTGATCAAATGGCTGGTATGAACGAAGTTCGTAAAATAGACCAGTCGGTAAAACGTGGTGGAAATGAGTTTATAACATTTAGAATATATAATACCCCAAAATCCAAAAGACATTTCGTTAATGTTGAAAAAAGACTACCGAATCCTAAGAGATTAGTACATAAAAGTACATATTTAGATGTACCAGTAGATTGGTTAGGGCAACCATTTTTTGATGATGCAGAATTGCTAAAACAAAATAATCCTACCGCTTATGCTAATGAGTATTTAGGTGAAGAAACTGGTGATGGTGGAAATGTATTTGAAAATGTTGAACTAAGGGAAATAACTGATGAGGAAATAGAAAACTTTGATTATTTGTATCAAGGAATGGACTTTGGATGGTTTCCTGACCCATTAGCATGGACAAAGATGTGTTATCAACCTAACAAATTAACATTGTATATATTCGATGAATTTGTAGTAAATAAAATGAGTAATTCAAAAGTTTGGGATTACTTGAAAGATAATAAAGGTGTTAAAAATGATGATTTAATTACCGCTGATAGTGCAGAACCAAAGTCAATAGGAGATTTTCAAAGTTATGGTTCACTTATGAGAGGAGCAAAGAAAGGACCAGATAGTGTGGAATACTCAATGAAGTGGCTATCAGGACTAGCCAAGATAGTAATAGACCCTAAGAGGTGTCCTAAATCAGCCGAAGAGTTTACTACATATGAACATCCACAAGATAAAGATGGTAATTATATCACAGGATATGTGGATGCAGATAATCATTGCATCGATAGTGTACGCTACGGACTTAATCCAATATGGAGAAGAAAAGGAGAGTAAGAAGTATGTTTATGAAATTTTGGAATAAAATACTTGCATTATTTGGGAAAAAACAATTACCAGATGATATGTTAATGCAAGCAAATGATAAATTTACTTATGATTATGAAAATGATAAAGACATTAATTTTACCGCGATATTTGCTAATAAATTGGCAAACATAACAATAAGTGACAGTAATATTGATGTTGTTGGAGATAATAAAAGAGCAGAATTGCTACAAGAAACTTTGAAAAGATTAAAAAAGAAATTAAAGAAAATTGTTGCCAGAGATTTAGGAACTGGTGGAGTGTTGGTAATTCCATATGTTAATAGAAATAAAATGTATTTCAATATCATTACACAAAATAGATTTTCAATTAATAAAATGATTGGTGATGACATTGTTGATTGCACAATAATGGCTGAACATATAGTAAGGAACCGAGAACACTACTACAGGTGGGCTGATTATACATTGGAAAACAATAACTTGTATATCAGATATAGAAGTACATTAGATGGTGAACCTATTGAAATGACTTTAATTCCAGAATGGGAAAATATAGAAGATATGTCTATTACTAATGTTGATAGAATGCCATTTATGTATATTAAAAGTCCAATAGACAACAGAAAAGAAATGGACAAGTATGGTGCTCCTATTACTTATGGATGTGATAAACAAATAGCAAAGATAATGAATGACTTAGAGCAAATTGATAGGGAGTATAGTTTGAAAGAGGCATTTGTAGGAGCAGATATCACTATGTTTAAAGGCGATGATGCATTACCTACAAATGGTCTTTATAAAAAGATTAATGCTGGTGAAGATAACTTTTGGGAGGTATTTGATCCTGCATTTAGAGATACATCATACTATAACAAGTTAATGAATGATTTTGCACTATTAGAAAAAGCAGTAGGAACAGATAGGGGAATATTAACAGAACCTTTGTCAACATATCAAAACAGAGATGAAGCAAGAAGGGCAAATCAAAACACTTTCTCTATTATTGATGATGTAAGAGATAGTTTGGAAGATGGATTAAAAGATTTCTTATATGCTTGTGATGTTTTAGCAAATTATTTTGGATTAGGACCACAAGGAGAGTATGAACTATCAACAGACTGGTCTTATACAATGCTAGAAGATAGTACACAAGAATTTAGTCAACTATGCCAAGGTGAATCAAGAGGAGTAATTAGAAAGGCAGAATTAAGGCAATATTTAAAGCCTAACGAAACATTAGAAGAGGCTCAAGCAGTAATAGATGAAATAAAAAAAGAAAGTCCTAATACACAAGATTTGTTGGGTACAAGTGAATAATAAGGTGTCCTTATGTTAAGTGAAGATTCATTAGAAAGATTATCTGAAAGACTTGTTGATAGAGTAGAAAGTTTAAATACATATTTCATTAAGAAAATTGGTAATCAAATCAAAACGATAGGAACAATAACACCAAGTCAATTATCTGAATTGTTACAATCAGTTCAGTATGGTAATGACATTAATGAAATAATGAACAAAATAGCAGAAGTAACTGATATGAATGTTAAAGATATCTATAAGATGTTTGAAGAGGTAGCAAAAAAGAATCAGTCATTTTCAAAAAAATTCTATGATTACAAAAAAATTAAGTTTATTCCTTATGAAGAAAATAAAATGTTGCAAGAACAAGTTATGAGTATTGCTAAGGCTACTGCTAACGAGTATGTAAATATTAGTAAAACTTTTGCGTATATGAGAAAAAATGCTAATGGTATAAAAGAATATACTTCGTTATCAGAAGTGTATCAAAAAATTACTGATGAAGCTATTTTAAGTGTAGCACAAGGAAGAGAATCATACCAAATGGCAATGAAAAAAGCAATGAAAGAAATGACTAGCAATGGTTTGAGAGTTGTTGATTATTCTACAGCTTATTCAAGAAGAGCCGATTCATCAGTTAGAATGAATATCATGGATGGAATAAGAAGACTTAATAGAGAAGTGCAGGAGCAATTTGGAAAAGAATTTGAGGCTGATGGTATAGAAGTATCACATCACAAATATGCTGCGCCAGATCATATTGATACAATTGATGGTAAACAATTTAGCAAAAATGGTGAAATAATAGTTGACGGAGTTAAATATGAAGATTATAATACTATTAATGATTCACTATTAAGACATGTGGGAGAGTTAAATTGTTACCATTTTCCATTCCAAATAGTTTTAGGAGTTTCTAAACCTTTGTATACAAAAGAAGAATTGGAAGCAGATAAAGAAGATAATGAAAAAGGATTTGAATTTGAAGGCAATCATTATACTATGTATGAGGGAACTCAATTACAAAGACAAATAGAGACTAAGATAAGACAATATAAAGACAGGCAAATAGGTGCTAAGGAAGTTGATGATACTGATGAAGTATACCATTGCCAAGAAAAAATAAGACAACTTACTGATAAATATTATGATTTACATAAAGTAAGTGGATTACCTACTAAAATTGATAGATTGAGAGTAGATGGGTATAGAAAATATTCTGAAAAAGAATATATAGCAAGACAAACTAATATTTTAGGACAATCAAATGGCATTGGTGTTTCAAAAACTACAAGAAAATTTGTGGAAAAGATAGAACTTAATCAAATAGATAACAAAATTCAAGAATATAATGATATAATAAAGAACAAAGATGTTGAATTTGCTTATGTAATTCAAAAAAACGGAGAAGTATTTAGATTTGAAGGAAATGAACAGACAGTAAATATTTACGATATTGAATTTGAAGATGCGATAATAACCCATAATCATTTAAAAGATAAGTATGATGATATATATAAATCTTTTGGTGAAGATGATTTTAACTTTTTAAAAAAGAATCCAAAAGTTAAAAAGTTATATGAAATTAACGAAGAGTATAGTTATTCAGTAAGTGTTTTAAAAGAGCTTGATATAGATAAAACATATGCTAGAAATAAAGGATTAGAATTAATGATAAAAGAAGTTGGTTATGGAGATGATCAACATTACATGTTTAAATGGCTAAGAAATGAGGGATATGTTGACTATGAAAGAATTAACAATAGAACAAAAGAAAAAGATTAATGACATAAAAGAAAAAATGTTCAAAGAATTGGAAGAATATGATAAACAACAAAAAGAAACTGAAAATGTTTTAGATGGTGGTCAGGGTAATCCAATTATTTCAAAGTATAAAAAGCAAATTGAAAAAGTAATTAATGGCACTCAAAAATAGAGTGTTTTTATTATGCTATCTTTATAGGTAGCATAGAATAGATAATTATCATAAGCTGTTATATAAGCTTGGCTATATAAATTAGTATAACATTGGGAAAATATAGTCCTTATCTATTCTATGGTGCTTATGAAATGCACTACTAAGTCGATTGAATGAAATCGGCTTTTTTGGTCTATCTTAAAGACTTGAAAGAAAAGATAATATCTAAAAATCTGGGAGGACTAAACCTCTGTAAAAAAGTGGAAGGAGAATATGATATGAAAGAATTTTTAGAAAGTTTAGAAATAGGAGAAGGAAAGGTTAAATTAAGTGCTGCAGAAGTTAAATCGATTTTAACTGAACATGGTAAAATCGTTACTAACGAAAATGAAAAGGTAAAAAAAGATTTAACAAATGAAATCAACACTTATAAGAGTACAATAACTAATTTGGAAAATCAAATTAAAGATATGCCTAGTTCCGATGATGTTACTAAACTTCAAAATGAGATTAATGATATGAAACAAAAAGAATCTCAAAGAATAGCCGATGAAAAGGCAAAACAAGAAGATGAAATACTTACTAATAATATTATTACTGCATTTGGAGATAAGAAATTCACTAGTGATTACGTAAAAAATGGCCTTATTAGTGATATTAAATCTGAATTAAACAAAGCGGAAAATAAAGGTAAAGGTATTAAGGAAATCTTCGATAGTCTTACAAAAGACAAAACAGGATTATTTGAAAATCCTAATCAACCTGCTAGCATGCCAGGTATGGGAGAAGGAGATAATACAACACCTAATAATTTAGATGAAATGTCTTTCGAACAATATAAAGCATGGAGACAAAATAATTAAAAGAAAGGAAAATAGATTATGAATAAAATATTAACACCACAAGTTATTGCAAATGAAGCATTACTTGTACTTGAATCAAATCTAACTATGGCTAATCTAGTTCATAGAGATTATTCAAAAGAATTTGTAAATGTAGGAGATACTATTACAGTTCGCAAACCAGCCAAATTTGTGGCTAAAAACTTTATAGGAGAAGTAGAGGAACAAGAAATAAGTGAAGGTTCTGTTCCAGTTAAAATGGATAGATACAGAGATGTTACTGTTGGGGTAACTTCTAAAGAAATGACTTTAGATATTAAAGATTTCTCAAAACAAGTTATTGAACCAGCATTAACTGCTATTGCTCAAGCAGTAGATATTGACTTATTAACTGTTGGAGTTGAAAAAGCAGGCTCTAAAGTATCTGTATCAGCAACACCAGTAATAGCTGATATTGCTAATGTTGCTAAGGCATTAGATAAGAAGAAAGCACCAAGAGATAAAAATAGAAACTTAGTATTAGCTACTGATACTATGTATAAATATAATACTTTAGATAATTTTGCTAAAGTATGCTATAAGGGTGATTCAGAAGCATTAAAAGAAGCTGAAATAGGTAGAGTTTATACAATGAATTCATTCTTAACCCAAAATGCACCTGAAAACACTTCTGCTACTGCTGGTACTGCAACAGCATATAAAGTTGCTTGTACTAAAGGTGCTACTCAGTTTACTGTATCGGATGGAGCAGCAAAAACTGGAACTATTAAAGCAGGAGATAAATTAATTGTTAATGGATACTTATTTGAAGTTGCTGAAGATCTAACTCTAGCAGATGGAGCAGGAACATTAAAAGTAACTGAAAAAATACCATTTGCTATTACTACTGCAGTAAGTGCAGTAATTATAAATAAGGCACATTCTTTAGGCTTCCACAGAAATGGTTTAGCATTAGTTACTAGACAATTAGAGTTACCTCAAGGTGCTGCTAAGGCTGCTATTGCTAGTGCTGATGGATTAGCAGTAAGAGTTGTATTTGGTTATGACCAAGATACTAAAAAAGACAAAATCTCATTTGATATTATTTATGGTATCAAAGAATTAGATAGCGATCTATTAGTAGATTTTGCCTAATATAGGAGGGCATTATGGAATTTGAAAACCAGTATTTAACTTATGATGAATATAAGGAAGATTTAAAGGGTACTCTTTCAGAAATGCCCTTTAATTTATTAGAATATCGAGCAGAAAAGCAAGTTGATGAACTTACTTTTAATCGTTTTAGAAAAATATCTAACTATCCTATTGAATTAAAGTTGTGTATAAACGAATTAATAACTGAAATAAAGAAATACAATGACACTGGAATAAAATCCAGTGAAAAAGTAGGAGAATACTCAGTTAATTATGATAGACCAGTTACTAGTGAGAAAAAGCAAGTGTTTAAAAGTATTATAAAAGAATACTTATCAAATACAAAAGTTAATAATGTATTTGTACTATATTGTGGTGCTGATACTAATGACAACTAATTCAAGCATAACTCTCTATCATAAAAGATTTAATCCAAGCACAAGATTAGATGAATGGGATAGATATTCAATAGAAAAAGTAATGTGGCAAGGTGGTAAAGGTGCTAGTATCAATAAAGGTTATGAAAAAGCAAACGATATTAATATCTTTATACCTTACAATGAAAACAAGGAACTGAATAAAGTTCCTTTTTCTATTGGAGATATTGTCGTAAAAGGCAGTATCGAAGATAGAATCAAAAAACAAAGTGATTTGAAAGTAGAAAATTATAACATTACGACATTAATCAATAATGATTATGGAAGTGTAGACATACAACATATTCAATTAGGAGCAAAATAATGCCTTTAATCATGAAACCGGCAAGTGCTATCAAGGTAAGATTAGGTATTGAAGCTGGAGGTCCAGCACAAAGATTTTTTTGTAATGAATGCTATAGATATATGGCTCAATTTGTTCCAGGCGGAATGAATAGTCACTTAAATCAAAATGTAAGTTTAGCAACTGATGGTAGCTTCGTTATGTATAACGGACCAGATGCTCATTATCTTTATAATGGAAATTTGTATGTAGATCCGAAGTATGGAAATGGTGCTTTTTTTAGTGAAGATTATGGTTTTTGGTCAAGACCAGGAATAACCAAAATTCCCACTGAAAGGCAACTAAATTATCATACTCCAGGAACAGGAGCCCATTGGGATAAATTAATGTGGACTTCTAAAGGAAATGAAATTGTAAAAAATGTCCAAAAGTTCGTTGATAGAGGGTGTAAATAATGATAGAAAAAATAAGAAAATATTTAATTGAAAATGGAATTGTGGATGAAAAATGCAGAGTTAATGTAGATTTTTTAGGAGAAAATCCTACTGAGTTTGCAATAATACCTATTGCTGTAAATCCTATATTGAAAAAGTATATAGATGGTTCTTCATTAAGACAATATCAATTTCAATTAATAAGTTGTAATTATTATGGCGCTGATGTTATGCAAAATATGGCAAACAGCAAATTCTATGAAGAATTGTATGACAAGATAGAGTCTAATAATGATAATGGGATTTTACCCGATATTAAAGGAATAGAAAGTATAGAATGTTTAAACAATGGTGCTATTCTAGATGTTACAACAAATACTGCAAGGTATTCAATACAAATGAAAATAACTTATGAAAAATAGTTAGGAGGAATAAATAATGAAACAAAAAAGAAATACATATAAAATTTTTATGAATGTTTCAGAATCAACTACTAAAGAGTGGGAAATTATAGGTAAAGATATTGAAGAATTATCAAGAGAATTAAATAATGAAGTTAATTCAATTACTAATATTCTTGGAGAGACTTCAACTGAAGTTACAAAAGGTAATCAAGTAACTACCTGTGATCCGATTAAACTTAGAGATGATTCTAAAGCAAGTAAAATTCTTTATAACATTTATAAAAATGATTTAGAATTATCTGAGGTGGAAAAAGAATTCTTAGAGGTTAATACTTCAATGCCAGTTTCTGGAAACGAAGGAGAATACGAAGCATTTACTCAATTAGGTGCAATAGATTTAAAATCATGGGGAGGAGATAAATCTGGTATTAATAGCCCATTTGATATTAATTGGATTGGTGCTAAAACATATGGTACATTTAACCCTACAACAAAAACATTCACACCAGCAGAATAGATTGAACAGGGGGCATTTAATTGCCCCTTATTTTTTATATGAAGGAGAGATATTATTATGGCATTAACTATTAAAAATAGATTAATAAAAGAAGATATATTAGATGAAAGTGGAACCAAAATAGGAGAGTTAAAGTTTAATCCTAATGATAGTAGAATTATGAAAAAAATGTCTAGTCTAGTTAAAGACTTTGGAAAGGCTGTAAAAGAAATCGACAAGTTAGATAAAATCGAAAGACCAAACTTAGAATCAATTTCAATCGAAGATTTTGACAAAGCATCTGAATACTTTGATGCGTTTGATAAGGCTACAGATATAGAGATAGAAACAACAGATAAGTTAATTAATGAACTATCTGAAATATTTGGAAAAGAAACTATTGAATTATTCACTCAAGGAACTAAGGATGCAGAAAGTTTATTACCAGTAATTAATTTTATAGAACCTTATGTGAAAAATGCTAGACAAAGTAAACTAAATAAATATTTAGATAATAAAAATGATGTAATGGAGTAGTAGGATATGAATGTTCTAACTGATAAATTTCCTACAAAAATAAATGTAAACAATAAGATTTTGAGCATAAATTCAGATTTTAGAAATTGTATCAAAATAATTGAAGCATTCGAGGATGAGGATTTGCTAGATGATGAAAAATATTTAATTCTAATTAAGAGATTATATATAGATGAAATAGAAGATGAAGATTTGCAAGAGGCAATTATTAAGGGCATTAAATTTCTTGATTTAGGAGAAGAAAATGAAGATGGCGAAGAAAATGTAAAAAGACTATATTCATTTACAAAAGATGATAACTATATTTATACAGGTATTAGACAATCACATAATATTGATTTAAATAGTATTGGATATCTTCATTGGTGGAATTTTGTTTATCTTTTTTTGGATATAGGACAAGATTGTATGTTTAATCAGTTGATTTACTACAGGCAAAGAAAAAATGAAGGAAAACTTACTAAAGATGAGAAAAAAGTATATATTTCTATGAGAAAAATACTTGATTTAAATTATGAAGAAGAAAATGAAGATGATGATGAGTTTATGAAAAAATTAAATAGTCAAGAATAGGAGGTGCAAAATGGAAAAAAAAGACGGTGCTTTGGTTATTGAAACAAAATTAAGTACTGAAAAGTTTGAAACCGATTTAAAAAAAATAGACAAAAGTACTAAAAATATGATTAATAGATATAATAAATCTGTTGATAGTATAAAAAATCAAGAATTAGCAATCGAAAAAGTAAAAAATAAAATTGAAGAATTACAACTTTATGCAGATACTGGATTTATAAAAGATAGTGAATTAGGTCAACTTGAACATTTAAATAAAAAATTAGATATTTTGAATAGCAAATTAGAAGAATCTAAAAAGCAAACTAATGAACTAGGAAAGGAAATAAATAAAAATCTAGGTAATAAAGCAAAGTTTGCAGGTATCATTGATGGTTTTGATGGTGTAGGTAAAAAAATAGATAAATTAAAAACTAGAATGACTAGATTAATAGGAACAGTTGCAATATTTAATTTAATAAGAAATAGTTTAACCAATTTAAGAAATGGATATATATCATTGCTTAAGCAAAATGATTCTTTTAGTTCAAGTCTAAATCAAATAAAGGCTAATTTGATGACTGCTTTTGCTCCTATATATAATGCTTGTTTACCTGCTATTAATTCACTTATGAATGCTTTATCTAAAGTAACTGGTACATTAGCGGTATTTGTATCTGGTTTATTTGGGACAAGTCTTAAAGATGCTAAAAAACAAGCAGAAGGATTATCAAAATCACTTGATGATACCGCAAAAAGTGGAGAAAAAGCAAGTGGCAGTTTAGCAAGCTTTGATAACTTAGAAGTGATTGCAGATAATAATAGTAGTGTTAGTTCTTCAAATAATGGAATTGATTATAGTGGAGAAATTACTTATAGTCAAAAATTACTTGATATCTTGAATAATATTAAGAATTTTGTTGTTGACAATAAGGAACTTATTATTGGATTTATAGCAGGAATAACTGGTGCACTAGTATCACTTAAATTATTGGGATTAGATCCAATAATGGGATTAGGCATAGGATTGGTAGTTGCTGGAATAGTTTTATTAATTCAAGATATTATTGATTTTATCAACGATCCTAGTTGGGAGAAATTTGGAGAAATATTAATTGATATCGGAATAATATTAGGTGGTCTTGCTTTAATAATAGGAGGTATACCACTAGCTATAGCGGCGGCATGTGCTGTAATAATTGGATTGATAATTAAATATTGGGATGAAATATGTGCATTTTTTGAACCGGCAGTTACTTGGATATATGAAAAAGTAATCAAGCCCATTGGAGATTTCTTTTCAAATTTGTGTAATTCTATTAAGGATGGATTTACTAATGCAGGAAATTGGGTAAAGGAAAAATGGAATGCAATGGTTGAAGGTGGAAAAAATGCTTGGGCTAGTATAAAAAATGTATTTTCAACAGTAGCAACATTTTTTAAGAATATATTCACTGATGCCTGGGAAGGTGTAAAAAAAGTTTTTTCTACAGGTGGTAAAATATTTGTTGGAATTAAAGATGGTATATTAAATGGATTTAAAGCAATTGTAAATGCAATAATAACCGGAATAAATAAAGTAGTTTCAATTCCATTTAATGGAATAAATTGGGCATTGCAAAAGATACGAGATATTGAGTTTTTGGGAATATCTCCATTTAAAAACTTGATAAAAACAATTAATGTTCCACAAATACCAAAACTTGCAACAGGAGCAGTAATTCCTCCAAGAAGTGAGTTTATGGCTATATTAGGAGATCAAAAGAGGGGTGTTAACATTGAAACACCACTTGATACAATGGTAGAAGCATTTAATAAAGCATTGGATGATAGAAATGCTGGTAATGGCGAATTAGTAATAGAAAATTTAACTATTGTCAATAGAATAGGTAATACTGATATTAGCAAGACTGTAGTTAAAGGTGTTAGAATTGCAGAAAAACAATTAGGAAAACCTTTATTTGTAAATTAGGAGTGTGAGTAAATTGAATAAAATTAAAATAATAAATCCGTCTGATAATACGGATTTTTTTGAAATACCATGGGAGTGGTTAGAAAGAGGAACTTATGCTCCTACTTTAAATGATTTGGAATCAAGTGCTGAAAGAGGAAAAATGACAGGTTATCTTAGTAGAGTAAGATGCGCAGAAGTACCAGCAGCTACTTTACCAATTGCAAAAAGATTAAAACAAAGTGAATTATATCCGTTATTAAAATTGTTGAGAAAAGTAAAAATAAATATTTACTATTTTGAAAAGTACGAAAATTCTTATATAACAAAAGAGTTTTATGCAAAAAAACCTAATCCATCAGTTTATGAAATTCCAAAAGATAATAACACAGATAACATTATATATGATAAGTTCACCATAGAATTCTCGGGATATGGAGATATAAATTCATGATAGAGAATATTGATAGTAAATACATTCAAACATTTGAATATGAAAACTCAATAAATAGTGATGGAAATATTTTAGGTACTTGTGAACTCGGAACCGCTACTATTCAAATGATAAATGATAGTAATACTTATAGTTCATTAAAAGGGCAATGGATTAAAACAATTCATGGTTCTTTTTATATTTATGATGTGGCTCCAGTTCAAGAAAAAGTAAATATTAAATTGAGTTGTTATGATGTTAAATATAAACTTGATACACCTTATGATAGCAGTAAATATACTTTCCCTATGACATTAAAAGCATGGAGAAATTCAATATTTACTGAATGTGATGTTACTTATGATAATAGTGACTTCCCAAACAGTAATTTAGTTTTAACCGAAGAACCATATATAGGCGATAATCCTAGTAATAGGCAAGTCATGAGTTTGATAGCACAGGCAGGAGCAAGCTTTGTTATTACTGATAAGAATGATAAATTCTATTTTAAATGGTTTAAAAATACAACTAATAATATAAATGACTGGCTAGAATTAACTACTGAAAAAGAATCTACAAATCCAATAAATGTAGTAGTTTTAGGAAGAGGAGATGTTGAAGATAATGTTTATTATCCCAAAACACTACCTGAAAACAAGAAAGAATTAAGGATAGATAATAATTATATACTTGACCCACAAATTGCAGGTGAAGAAGATAGAAGAAATGATGTAATAGAATCAATTTATAATCAAGTAAATGGTTTTTCTTTTATTCCGTTTACTATAAGAACACAAAATGTTGAAAATAAGTTATCCATTGATTTAGGTGATAAAGTTTCTTACAAAGACATTTGGGGGAATAGTTTATCTTCTTACGTTATGACTAAGAAAATCACTTACTTAGGTGGGAATCCAAGTGATGATGATAATTATGAAATAACATTGTCTGCAGAAGAAATAAATGAAACTTCTACTGAATATTCATATGCTTCAAGCATAGAACAAAGACTAAGCAAAGTAGAAGTAACAACAGATAAGCAAAATAAAAAAATAACAGCCTTAGTTGAAGAAACAACAACTAAAATAACTAGCATAGAAAATTCAATACCAAAATATCAAACTGAACTAGATATATACAATATAACAATACCTGTTGATAGTGAACTAAAACCGCTAGAAAATAAAGATTATTCAGTGGGATACACAACTAAGTTTGAGGGTTCAGAAGTAGAATCAACAATTAGCTCTCAGAGTGAAAATGCTGGTATTACTTTTGGACTATCTAACAACAAGATAACATTATCGGTTCTAACAAGTGCTGCTATTACTAGTTTAAGTAATGAATTCGTAATAGATTTCTCTTATACAAAAGATAGTACTACTTATACTGATAGTAAAAAGATAATAGTAACATTAGCATTGAAAGGTAATACTGGTGTTAAAGGGGATACGGGAGCAAATGGTAAGGATGGTACTAATGGAGTAAATGGAAAAGATGGCACAAGTTATTATGTACACATAAGATATAGCATTAATTCAAATGGAAATCCAATGACAGAAACACCATCAAGTAGTTCGAAGTACATGGGAATAGCAAGTATCACTAGTTCTACTGCTCCCACGAGTTATAGCAACTATAAATGGTCACTAATTAAAGGAGCAGATGGTATATCAGGAAAAGATGGCACTGATGGTAAAAATTCATATTTACACATTAAGTACTCTAATGATGGTGCTACATTCACTTCAAATAATGGCAATGATGTTGGAAGATATATAGGAAGTTATACTGACTATAATGAAACTGCTAGTACCAAATTTGATGATTATAATTGGCAAGATACTGCAATAGTAGTTGATGATGAATTAGATGATTTACAAAATCAAATCAACAATACTAATAAAGATTTAAACAATAACTATACAAATAATACTGAGTTAAATCAAAAATTAGAAGACCAAAAACAAACAATTACAGAAGAATTTAGTACTAAAATAACTCAAACTAAATCTGAGTGGCAAGCAAGTGTGATTGAGTATATTAATACTAACGGAGTCGAGAAGTTTGTTAATACTCTGGTAACAATTGATATAGATGGTCTGAAATTATCTAAGAGTGATGAAGATATAGTTTCATTGTTAAATAATAAAGGATTATATGTTAGTGATGGTAAATTGAGAGAAGATTTGTCTAATTTACTTATGAAAGTAGACAGAGCAGGTGCATTATTTAAATTGTTAGAAATATTAGGAACAATTAAAGAGCAAGGTATAATTCAAAAAGAAAAAATAACTGATGAAACATATGGTGAGTGTCAAGCCTGGTATTGGATAGGAGATGAATAACATGGCATTACAAACTAAAACGATAACAGGTAGTACTAGTAGTAACTGGATATTTGAAACAATAGTAACAGAGAATAGTACAAGCATAGAAAATAATACATCAAGTGTAACAGTGGAACATTTTTTATCTCACCATTATGCAGGCTCTTATTTAGCAGGTTCATGTACTGTAAATTGGAATTGTAATGGGCAAGAAGAATCAGAAACTAAGACTATCAATAGTGGTAGTCTTTCTTCATATCAAAAATTTAGCTTAGGAAGTCGCACATTTACAGTTAGGCATAATAGCGATGGCAAGAAGATTGTATCTGTTGGTGGTAGTATGTCTACTACTCAATTTAACCCTAATAGTGCTAGTTCTAGTGGTAGTATGGAACTTACAACAATTCCTCGCGCAAGTGATATAGCAGTATCTAATACTGACTTAGGACAAAATATACCAATCACAATAGGCAAAAAGGTAGATACCTTTACTAGTACATTAACTTACACGATTGGAAAACTAACAGGTACTATTGTAGAAAAAACAAACCTATCTAATTATCCTTGGGTAATGACTTCTACTTTAATTAATCAAATAAAAAAGGCTTATCCAAATAGCGGTTCATATACAAAAGGTGGAATCGAAGCAAAGGTTACTTGTAAAACATACAATGGAACTACTTTAATAGGTTCAAAAGATGCGACATTTAAATTATACATAACTGATAAACCAACTATTAGTAGTGCGGTAAGAACCGAATTAAATACTAAAATAAAAGCACTAACTACAAATGTATTAAGACACGCATCACAGAATAAATTTACAATTACTGCAACTGCTCCAACTGGTGCTACAATTACTGGTTATAGAGTAAAAAATGGTATACAAGATAGTGGATTATCAACAAGTAATATAGTTAATCTAAATGATATTCAAACTTATTATGAAGAGAGTAATGTATTAAAAACTAAATTCATAGTTACTTGTGTAGACAGTAGAGGAAATGAGTCAGAAGAATTTCCAGCAGTGTGCAATTTTACTAACTACATTCAAGTATCAATCAACAAGACTGATGTATCAATAAAAAGAAGTTCAGGAACATCAAATGATTGTAAAATTTATGCAACAGGTAATTTTTTTAACGGCAAAATTGGAACTACAGATAATACAATTGCATTTAAGGTAAGATATAAATTAAAAACTGCTACTACATGGGGAAGTTGGATAACTTTATCGACAACATACACCGATAATACATTTAAAGTAAATAATGTTGCCATATCAGCAACATTTGATTATACAAAAAACTATGACATTGAACTTATGGCAACTGATAAGATAGGAGAATCAGATGATTATAGCAAGGTATTTGTAAGCAGTGCGCCAACTGAAAAGCATCATAGTAAGGGCGCCTGGATAAGAGAATTGAGTTGCGACGAATTAGCAATAAATAATACAGCTGTTATGGATGTTTTGAATAACCAAACGATTTATGATAGTGGTTCAAATTCAGATGGTTCATGGATTAGATTTAAAAACGGGTTCATGATTTGTACAAAAAAGAAAACTGGTGACACCGGTACACCAGGTACATGGATTAATCCTATTCATTTTAAAGATATTTCTTGCGGCAATTGGCCACAAACGTTTAAGGAATTATATTCTTGTGTTGCATCGACTGGCAGTTCACAACTTTGGTGTACTAACTATGATTTTACAAATACAAGTGCTGGAAGTGTTAGAACAATAACTTGTGCTGATAGCACAAAAAGTTATGAAATAAATTTAGTTGGAATCGGAAGTTGGAAGTAAGGAGAGTGATAGAATGAAAGTGATAGACAAAGAAATTCATATTAATAGAGGGGATAGGTTATTAATAGAGTTTACAATTGAAAATGGAGAAGATAAGTATGCTTTTAAAGAAGGAGATAAAATAAAATTTTCTATTTATGAAAAAAGGAAGTTAAATGAAAAACCAGTTTTGCAAAAAGAATTTACACCAACAGTAGGTGCTACTAGTGTTAACATAGACATATCAGGCGAAGACATGAAAATAGGCGAAATGGCGAATAAAGAAATAGTATATTGGTATGAAATAGAATTAAATGGCGATTCAACTATTATAGGCTACGATGAAGATGGGGAAAAGAAATTAATTCTTTATCCTGAAGGTGCTGATTTATGATAAAAGCAAAACAAAAGTTAACAGGTAATTTAAATGCTAAGAAATCACTGAGTAGTAAGTTAGGTAATGCAATAATTTATATAGATCCATTAACTCAAGAAAAGAGTGTTGAACCATCAAAATCAAAACAAATAATTATTCCAGATGATGGATTTAATGGACTATCTAAGGTAGTCGTTAATAAAATAGCAGACAATTACATTATACCTAGTGGTGAAATTGAGATTAAAGAGAATGGAAATTATGATGTAACGAGTAAATCAAGTATAACTGTTAATGTTCCTGAGAAGAAGTTGGGAACCAAAACAATAACAAGTAATGGTACATATCAAGCAATAAATGATGAATTAGATGGGTATAGTCAAGTAGCAGTTGAAACAAGTGGTGTAGATATAAATGAGTATTTTACTAGTACATTTGAAAGAGGTGGCTATTTAGTAGGTAGTGTACCAAATAGTTATACAAATGGACTAAATGCTTCTATAAAAAAGTTTCCTGGTGATATATTACCACCAAGTACATACAGCATGTTTTTGACAGGATGCAAAAACTTAACAGATGTAAATGCACTTGCAGCAATGGACAGCTCAAGCATAACAGACTGTACTCGTATGTTTCATTATTGCCTGGCGCTATCACAAATTCCATTATTTGATACTTCAAAAGTAACTCAAATGGTATTTATGTTTAGTGGATGTAGTCAATTAACAGCTATCCCGCAACTTAATACAAGTAACGTAACTAATACGCAATACATGTTTCAAAATTGTTCAAAATTGGAAACAATACCGTTGTTAGATTTTAGTAAAAATCATAATGTTCAGTCGCTATTATACAGCTGTAGCAACTTAGTTAATTTGGGTGGCTTTCAAAATTTAGGACAATCGTATTTAACAACTGTAAATGCAAATAATTCTTATTATAAATTAGACTTGTCATCAAGTACAAAATTAACAGAACAATCTATAATCAATGTGTTAAATAATTTATATGACATAGCAACAGCAGGATGTAAAGCACAACAAGTAGTATTAGGCTCTACTAATTTAGCAAAACTAACAAGTACATCAGGACAAACTGCTTTAAGTAATGCTCAAACTAAAGGTTGGACAGTTAGTTAGAAAGGGTGATAACATGGAAATAAGAAAATATGGTAATAAAAAAATACTAATAGCAGATTCTAATAAGCATATTAGAGATGCAAATGATGTTTATGTATCTGCTACTGAATCAGAACCAGAACACAATCCTTATTATGCATCAATAATATTCTTAGCAGATAATTTTGATGAAAGTAAGTTAAACGAACTATATGTAGAAGAGGAATTATAAAATGGAAAAAATAACTAATAAGATTAAATTGCTAATTACATGGGGTGGTTGGCTAGTTGCTATAATAGTTGGACTGTGGTCAATTTTTGGAATTTACTATAAATTCAACGAAAATTTAAAAGTGATTCAGAAAACGACATTAAGAAATACTATATGGAATGAAAATATACCAATGCATGATAGATTAGAAAGTTGTGACAGTTATCTTGCTTTAGGTTATAATTCAGAAACAAAAAAATTCTGTAATAAATTATTAGAAAGAGGTGATAATTAATGAAAAAAGGATTAAGTGATGTGAAAAGTTATGTAACCGTATTGTTTGCTACTGCTTTAGTAATATTACTATTTATAGCAGTGTTTAAATCAGAAAGTATATTTGAAACAGTATTCTTATTGTTTACTAATTTGTGTACAGCAGTTTTTACATATTTTTTCACAAGAAAAGCAAAAGAAGTTAAGGAGAGTGATAGTAATGAAATGTAGAGTATTAGAAAGTGGAAATTGTGAAATTACACAAGGTTATAATAGTAATCATCATGCTAATGATATAGTGGGTAGTGGTTATACATTAGATACTGTAGTAGCACATAGTGAAGGTAAGATCATATTCTTTCAAGATGGTTACAGCATTCTACCAGGTAGTACTGGCAATGCTAGTTATGGTAATTGTGTTAAAATAGACCACGGAAATGGCTATTACACACTATATGCCCACATGCAAAAAGGACTATCCGTAAGAAATGGCGATTATGTTAAAAAAGGACAAGTCTTAGGCTATATGGGAAATTCAGGAAATGCTTGTGGAGCACATCTCCATTTTGAAGTTTGGAAAGATGGAGTAAGAATCAATCCAACAGATTATCTAAATAAAGATTTATTTACTGAAACAATTGAAAAGAGTGTTGAGGAATTAGCTAATGAAGTTATTCAAGGATTATGGGGAAATGGTCAAGAAAGGAAAGACAGACTTGGCGATAGATATAGTGAGGTGCAAGCAAGAGTTAATGAAATTCTAGAACCAAAGGTAACATATTTATCTAATCCTTCATATAATGGTGTATCAATAGTAGATGCCTTAAATCAAATTGGAGTAGATAGTTCTTATGGATATCGTACTAGATTAGCAGAAGTTAATGATATCAGCAATTATAGAGGTACTGCTGAACAAAATACTTATATGCTAGAATTACTTAAAAAAGGTATATTAAAATCAGTTTAGTGAGGTCTTAAATGAGTAGACCAAAAAGTAAGCAAATAAAAAATCAATTATTTCTAAATTGCGGTAGGGTTGATATGTATAACATGCAAAAATACGCAAAAGAAAAATTACAACTACATCATGATCCACCTTATCGCATAACACATCATACAATTTATGAAGAATCTTTCTTACTATCAGATGAGAATCATGTAGAGTTACATAAGCTTGAACTAGATAACAGGGAAGAATACGAGAATCGTATGGAAGTAATTAGAAATAATAAAAAAATATTGGAATTGAAGAGAAGTAGGCATTAGTATTAGTGTCTACTTCTTTTTTTGTTAGGTAACTTTTTTTATTAATTTCATATACTATATTGACTTTATTTTAAAATATGATAATATATACAATTGTAATTTTTATGTCAAATGTGAAAAAAATATTGTATTTGTTTTACTAAAATGTTAAAATTAATATAGAGGAGGATGTGGAATGAAGAAGGTAATAAGTAGAAAAAAAACATCAATTTTTGATGTTGCAATTTGTTTTTTAAAGATTGTTGATAGAGATTCTGGTAGTACCATTACTCCACTAAAATTACAAAAGCTTCTTTACTATGCTCAAGGATGGTACTTAGCAATCAATGACCGAGAACTTTTTAAAGAAGATTTTGAAGCCTGGGCACATGGACCTGCCAATCCAGCAATATATGATAAATATAAAAAGTATGGTAGAGATTCTATTGATTATCCAAATGAAAATTCTAAAATTGCTAATGGTGTGTTAGACTTTTTATATACCATTTGGAGTACATATGGTATATATGATGGAAAATACCTAGAAAATTTAACTCATTCAGAAACTCCTTGGATTGAAGCAAGAAAAAAAGGTAATTGCCAAGATGGCGATTCTTGTTCAGAAATAATAACAAAAGAATCAATGAAAGCTTTCTTTAAAAGAAAAATGACTGAGAATGAAAATTCCTAAACAGCATATCGATAATTATGTATTAAATAAAAAAGAAGTTACTGATGATGATAAACAATGTAGATTACGATTTGTGGATTGCCACAAAAAGTATCCTCTTGAAGATTTATCTAAACAAGAGTTAAAAAGTTTTATAGACTTTGCTAAAAAGGCAGAAAATAAAACTTGGAAAGATATAAAGTTTAATGATAATAGTTTTAACTATGAAACAATAAAAGACTTAAAATTACCTGCAAATTCTAATGGCATTATCACTGCCGAAACATTAAGAGTTACTAAAAAATTTAGATTAGTTGGATATAGGGATAATGAATATTTTTATATAGTTTGGTTTGACAAGACACATAAAGAAACTTAGAAAATATTCATTGTCTCTTTTTCATTATAAATAACTCCTTCCAAATATTTTTATGAATTCTATTCTGTTTCCAATATTATTCTCAAAATATATTTGACAGAGTCGTTTATAATATAAATCTAAATCCTTATTAAAATGTATTCCATCTTTACCAGTATGATGATTTGCACAAAGAGGAATCACAAAATTATATTTAATAGAATTGATTCTATTCTTACCATATATTATCTCATGTAAATGCACTCTTGGTTTACCACATATATAGCAGTGTTCTAAATCTTCGGTAAATACAGATTTTCTATTTCTTTCCAGTTTGGCTAATTTATTTGATTTGTTACGCATTTTTACCCTTTTAGGAGAGATTTTCTCCAATAATTGTGTGTTTTTTCTCATTTGACAATTATTTGATAGTCCACTTGCAATCGGACTTTTCTTGATAGAAGTGGACTTTTTATATTCTTTATTATCACATTCTTTACAAAGTGATAAGTTTATTTCTTTATTTAGTAATTTACAATATGGTTTATTTTTTCTTTTCTTTAAATTTATACAATAATTATTCATTATTAATCTTCCTTTCGTTGGAAAATTAATAAAACTAGTTATAAATATGTACCTAAAATGTACCTAAATACACATAAAAATATAAAAAGCCTTATAAAATAAGGCTTTATTTTCATATTGGTGGAGGTGAGGGGAGTCGAACCCCTGTCCGAAAATTCTTTAATAAAAACTTCTACAAGTTTAGTTAGTTAGATGGATTTCGAAAATATTATAATTAACTAACAAATTAAAATATTTTCTAGTTTATATTATTCGTTATAGATTATAAACTTTATCTATAATATAGCTTGCTTTATAAGTCTATGTTATTTCTCACAAGCAAAGAAATAGATAGACCTCTTGTTTACTTAAATTCTAAGCAAAAGCAAGAGCGTTGTTATAGTTGTTTCCAGCTATATTTAATTTGTCTATTATCGTTAGACACCCGACTTGCAGTTTAAATCTCCGTTATTCCCGTCGAAGCCAAAGGCACCCCCAGGACATATAAATTATAACAAATGTTTAGTTTTTTGTCAATTTCTTTATAAAAAATAGTATTAACAAATCTTGCTAATACTATTTAATTATAAATTTTACCCCATTTTTAGCATTTTCTATTGTAATATCATATTTCAAGAATTGGAGTGTTTTTTTTACGATTGATAGTCCTAGACCAAAAACTCCCTTTATACCTTTTTCATAAGGCGTAAATATATCGTTTAAGATGTTTTCTTCAATATTTGGACCATCATTGTATAAAGTTAAACGATTATTCTTGGCAGTTATCTTAATCGTTTTATCAGCATACCGTAAAAAGTTAGCTAAGAGGTTATCGATTATCGTTTC
>ENA-ORNF01000810-ORNF01000810.1-human-gut-metagenome-genome-assembly--contig:-NODE-810-length-30263-cov-5.415453_pt1 | contig 30263 bp, 28 predicted proteins | sample MGYA00242110_ERZ509012 | MGnify/ENA primary metagenome ERZ509012 (study PRJEB26280, sample SAMEA2338714) | human gut metagenome | biome: human gut; feature: human-associated habitat; material: faeces...
TGCATGCGATATTTACCGGACAGGAGATAAAGAGCGATTATTTTTATAAGCTGACAGAGGAATAAGCGGAATCGTGAAATCGGTGCATGGAACATGTACTATATGAATTGTGAAATGGAATAAAGATGAAGACAAAAAAGACGCGAATCATAATTACATATATCGTATTATTTACGCTGCTGCTTGGTGCAATTCTGCTATCACTTTATATCGGCAGTGTATCGATCGCCCCGCGGCAGGTATTCTCCGTATTAACCGGACACGGAACCGATGCGAAAGCGATGCAGATTATTCTTTCCATCCGTCTGCCGCGTGTGCTTGCGGCAGCAATCTTAGGAGGGGCACTTGCGGTATCGGGATTTTTGCCGCAGACATTTTTTAGAAATCCGATTGCAGGTCCGTTTGTGCTCGGAATCTCTTCCGGGGCGAAGATGGTAGTGGCACTGGTGATGGTATTTTTGCTGGGGAATACGGTCCGGGTCAGCTCCGGACTGTTGATCCTGGCGGCATTTTTAGGAGCTATGCTGTCCATGGGATTCGTGCTTCTCATGGCGAGGAAGGTAGACAGCATGTCCATGCTGGTGGTCAGCGGCGTGATGATCGGCTATATCTGTTCCGCCATTACGGAGCTGGTGGTGACTTTTGCGGAGGACGCAGATATCGTGAATCTCCACAACTGGTCGAGAGGAAGCTTTTCCGGAATGACCTGGGAAAATGTGAAAGTGATGAGTATCGTGGTGGCAGTGACTTTCCTTATGGTGATCCTGTTAGCAAAGCCGCTGGAAGCCTATCAGCTGGGTGAGACATATGCACAGAATCTGGGAGTGAACATCCGGAATCTGCGGATCCTGCTGGTGGTATTGTCCAGCGTACTTTCGGCATGCATCGTGGCATTTGCCGGACCCATCTCTTTTGTGGGGATCGCCGTGCCGCAGCTGATCCGGAAATTATTCGGCACTACAAAGCCGTTACTGATGATACCGGCATGTTTCTTAGGAGGCAGTGTCTTCTGCCTGTTCTGTGATCTGCTGGCGAGAACCTGGATGGCACCCACAGAGCTTAGTATCAGTACAGTGACGGCAATTTTCGGAGCACCGGTGGTATTGTGGATCATGGTATCCAGAAGCAGACGGGAGCGTGGATAATTTACCTATGAAGACGCAGAAGCCTTATTATATTACAACGGAAAAAATAAGCGTGGGCTACGACGGAAAGCCTCTGATCGAAGAAGTGGAGATCGCACTTCGGAGGGGAGAGATCCTGACATTACTGGGACCTAACGGTGCCGGGAAATCCACGATCTTAAAAAGTATTGCGAGACAGCTGTCCCTGATCGCAGGAACGGTGCGGCTGGACGGAGAAGATATGCGGACACTCACCGGGGCAGAACTGTCGAAAAAAATGGCAGTGGTAATGACGAAACGTCTGCGGGGGGAACTGATGACCTGCGAGGATGTGGTTGCCACCGGAAGATACCCTTATACCGGACGCTTTGGTGTGCTGCGGGCAGAAGATCATGCAGCGGTGCAAAATGCCATGGAACTGGTGCAGGTGGCAGAGATTGGGGATTCTTTATTTGACCGGATCAGTGACGGACAGAGGCAGCGGGTGATGCTGGCCAGAGCCATCTGTCAGGAGCCGGAGATACTGATCCTGGATGAGCCGACTTCCTACCTGGATGTGCGGCATAAGCTGGAATTTTTATCGATCCTGCAAAAGCTTTGCAGGGAGAGGAAGCTTACGGTGATCCTGTCCTTACATGAACTGGAGCTGGCGGAGAAGATCTCCGATAGAATCCTGTGTGTGAACGGCAGGGCGGTGGACCGGACCGGAACACCGGAGGAAGTCATGACAGCCGGCTATATCACTGAACTCTATGGTATCCGGATGGGAAGCTATGATGAGGGCAGCAGTGATATGGAGCTGGCGGCGCCGGAAGGGACACCACAGGTCTTCGTGATCGCCGGAGCCGGAAGCGGACGGAAAACTTACCGGCGCTTGCAGAGAGCGGGAATCCCCTTTGTCACTGGGATCCTATATGAAAATGACCTGGATTATCCCGTGGCGAAGGCACTGGCAGCGGAGGTGATCGCAGAGCGTCCCTTTGAGCCGGTGACACAGGAAAAAATACAGGCAGCGAAGAAACAGATGGAAAAGTGCAGTTGCGTTATCTGCTGCCGGGAGAGTTTCGGTAGTCTTGAAACTTTTCCGAGAGAACTTCTGGAGTACGCAGAACAGTTGGGGAAGCAGATAGAAAGATAAAGAACCCGGAGTAACAGAGCGAGGGTTAGAAAACAGAGAAACGAAATTCACGGGATGCCGGCAGCATCTGTGGGATGGAGAAAACGATGGCAAAAGTTATTATGATACAGGGCACCATGTCCGGTGCCGGGAAAAGTCTCCTGGTGGCGGGTCTATGCCGGATCTTTTGGCAGGACGGTTACCGGGTCGCCCCTTTTAAATCACAGAATATGGCACTCAATTCCTATATCACCGGGGAAGGACTGGAAATGGGCAGGGCGCAGGTCATGCAGGCAGAAGCGGCAGGGATCGAACCGCTGGTGTGCATGAACCCCATTTTATTAAAGCCCACCAGCCATACCGGATCCCAGGTCATCGTGAACGGCGAGGTACGGGGAAATCTGTCCGCCAGAGACTATTTTGCCCACAAGACGGAGCTGATCCCGGATATCAAGGCAGCCTTCCGCAAGCTGGAAACTTATGCGGATATTATTGTCATTGAGGGTGCCGGAAGCCCGGCGGAGATCAATCTGAAGCAGAATGACATCGTAAATATGGGAATGGCGGCAATGGTGGATGCACCGGTACTTCTGGTGGGAGACATTGACAGAGGAGGCGTGTTCGCACAGCTTTTGGGAACCCTGATGCTGCTGACCGAAGAGGAACGGGAGCGGGTAAAGGGATTGATCATCAACAAATTCCGCGGAGACAGCACGATCTTGAATCCGGGTATTCAAATGCTGGAAGAACGAGGACAGGTGCCGGTGTTGGGAACGGTACCTTATATGGAACTTACGCTGGAAGATGAGGACAGTCTGACGGACCGTTTTGATGCAAAACAGGTGGGGAAGATCGATCTGGCGGTGATCCACTATCCCAGAATTTCAAATTTTACGGATTTTGATGTGTTTGAGCAGATGCCGGAGGTCAGTGTCCGATATGTGACGAATGTAAGAGAGCTGGGGAGGCCGGATCTGATTTTTCTTCCCGGCAGTAAAAATACCATGGGAGATCTGAAATGGATGCGGCAGAACGGACTGGAAGCGGCGGTAAAACGGGCTGCGGGAAAAGTTCCCATTTTTGGGATCTGTGGAGGCTATCAGATATTAGGCTGTGAGATTGCGGATCCGGATGGCGTAGAGGAGGGCGGACAGATCCGCGGCATGGAGCTGCTTCCGGTACGGACAGTGCTGCAGAAGGAGAAGCATCGCTGCCAGACAGATGGAAAGCTGGATGCGGTGGAGGGTATTTTCTCCGGACTTACGGGATGCGAGTTCACGGGGTATGAGATCCATATGGGACAGACGGTGTATTGCAACGGGGACGGCAGCGGTGCAAAGGGTACAGTGGACAAGGCAGCTGGATCGGCAAATGGTGCAGAAAATATAGTCACTGACTCCACCGGCAGAATCTACGGTTCCTATATCCACGGTCTGTTTGACAAGGGAGAGATCGCCGGGCGTATGATACAGACCCTGGCCCGGGAAAAAGGCATCTCTCTGGAGAACGGTGTCTGGGAGGATTACCGCACCATTAAGGAAAGACAGTACGATCAACTGGCAGATACCCTGCGGGAATATCTGCGTATGGAGGACATCTATGGAATGCTCAGAGAAGCCCGTATTTCATAACTACACCAGACAGGAACTGGCGCAGATCCGGCTCACGGCACCGGACGAAGCAGTGAGAAAGCTTGTGAAAAAGCACTGGGACACTCTGGCAAAGCCGCTGGACGGCATGGGAAGCTTTGAAACCATCACGGCGCAGATCGGAGCCATACTGGGGACAGAACAGATTGACCTTCGGAAAAAAGGTGTGCTGATCTTCTGCGCCGATAACGGCATAGTAGAAGAGGGTGTGACCCAGTCCGGGCAGGAGGTTACGCTGGCAGTGGCAAAGTCCATGGCCAGGAAGGGTTCCTCCGTCTGCAGGATGGCACAGAGCATCGGTGCTGAGACCATTCCTGTGGACATCGGGATACATAGTGAGGAATCCATCCCCGGAGTATGGAACCGTAAAGTGTGCCCCGGGACAAGAAATTTCTTAAAAGAACCGGCCATGACGGAAGAAGAGACCGTCCGTGCTATTGCCACAGGAATCGGACTGGTACGGGAGTGTAAGGAAAAGGGATACGGTATCCTTGCCACCGGGGAAATGGGAATCGGCAACACTACCACCAGCAGTGCAGTGACGGCCGCCCTTTTGCAGTGCGAGGCAGAGGAAGTCACCGGCAGAGGTGCGGGACTAACGGATCAGGGACTGGCACGGAAGCAACAGGTGGTGTGCACCGCATTGGAAACCTACGATCTGTGGCATGCGGATGCTTTCACGGTATTGCAGACGGTCGGAGGGCTGGATATTGCCGGGCTGACCGGTATGTGCATCGGCGGAGCTTTATGTCATGTGCCCATCGTGCTGGATGGCGTGATCAGCATGGCAGCGGCACTGGTGGCGGAGCGGCTGTTCCCCGGCGTGCGGGAATATCTGATCCCTTCCCATCTGGGGAAAGAGCCGGCGGCAGTGAAGCTTGCAGATGCTCTGCAGCTGTCTCCGGTGATCCATGCGGGAATGGCATTGGGAGAAGGAACCGGAGGCGTTATGATGCTCACGCTGCTGGATATGGCAATGAGCATTTATGGACAGAGCGCTACCTTCTCAGAAATCGAAGTGGAACAATATAGACGTTAACAGTTCAGCCATGAACATATCCGGGCGCAAAAATCATGCTTGCATGATTTTGTGAGCGAATGGTGCGGACTGAACGTTAATCAGATGGAGAAGCAACATGATGACACTGATCCTGGGCGGCAGTGGCAGCGGAAAATCCGCTTATGCGGAAGATTATCTGCTGCGGGCTGCCGGTGATAAGAAAAAATATTATATCGCCACTATGCAGATCCGGGATGCGGAGATGCAGGCAAAGGTGGACAGGCATCACGGGCTGCGGCAGGGGAAAGGCTTCTTTACCATCGAACAGCCTACGGAGTTGGAGCAGGCAGTCCTTCAAATGGAACCGGCAGGAGCTGTACTGTTGGAATGTATGTCAAATCTCACCGCCAACGAAATGTTTTCCGGGGAACAGCCTGTGGATCGACAGACAGTGATAGAAAAGATTCTGCGGGGCGTGGAGGCCTTAAAAAATCATGCGGATCCGCTGGTCATCGTCACCAATAATGTATTCGAAGACGGCATTGTCTACGACAGCGCAACGATGGAATACATCGAGGCACTGGGCAGAATTAGCGAGAGGCTGGCTGCAGCGGCGGACGAGGTCGTGGAAGTCACAGCCGGGATCACACAGCGGATCAAACGGTGCCCCGGATCAGGAAAAAGCGAGGAGAGAACAAGACAGGCTGGATAATAGCAAAGATAGCCTGAATAGCATAGATAGCATAGAAAGGAAACGGGCATGCGTATTATCAAATCATTTTTCATAGCGTTTTCCATGTATTCCAAGATCCCGATGCCGCAGTTCAAATGGAAGGACGAGGACATGCGGTACGCCCTCTGCTTTTTCCCGTGGGTGGGGGCGGTGATCGGCGTTCTGTGGTATCTGTGGAAGTGGTTCTGTGACCGGTTCACGGTGGGAACCCTGTGCTATGCGGCAGTGGGAGCGGCGATACCGCTTTTGGTCACCGGAGGCTTTCATGTGGATGGATTTTTAGATACCTGTGATGCCTTGCATTCCTATCAGTCGAGAGAACGCAAGCTGGAAATTCTGAAGGACTCACATATCGGAGCCTTTGCAGTGATCATGCTTGCGCTGTACGGACTGATTTTTCTCGGAGGCTTTTCGGAGATTACGGAGTGCCGGGCGCTGACTGTGGCGGGAGCCGGATGCTTTCTGTCCAGAGTGTTGAGTGGCATTGCGGTGGTGGGTTTCCCTTCGGCCAAGCAGGAGGGAACGCTGTACCTGTTTGCGGATAAGGCGCATAAAAGAGTGGTAAAAACCGCTCTGTACGGACAGGGGATTTTGTGTATCGGATTTATGCTTTGGACATCTTTCGCAGTGGGAGGAATTGCCGTAGCAGCGGCATTGCTTACCTTTGGGTATTATTACTGGCGTAGTAAAAAAGAGTTCGGCGGTATCACCGGAGACACTGCAGGATATTTTGTAACACTCTGCGAAGGGTGCGTGGTGGCTGCCGTGGCAATTGCCCAACATCTGGTGCTGGCAGTGTAAGAATGCAGTGTCGGAGATTTTTACCCAGGAGTGTATTGAAAAAGGGAGACAGAAATGATATTGATCATTGGCGGATTTGCCCAGGGAAAACTGTATTATGTGGAGCAGCAGTATGTGCATTGTGAAGACAGGCCGGAGGTGCTTGTTCTGGATGGAACGCTGAGGCTTTCATCGGATAGCAAAATGGCACTGGCAACTGAGAGAGCGGTTGAAACAATGTCAGAAAAGCAGACAGAGCCGCCTACAGGGTATCAGACGGACACAGTGCAGGTGATCGTTAATCATCTGCACCGCTATATCCGGGAGCAGCTGCGGCATGGGACAGATCCGGAAGCGTTAATAGAAAATTTTCGCAAGGAACATCCGGACTGCATCCTGATCTGTGACGAGATCGGCAACGGCATTGTCCCTATGGAAGCAGAGGAGAGAACTTACAGAGAGCGTACCGGCAGAATACTGGAACGGCTGGCAGCGCAGGCAGATGAGGTGGTGAGAGTCGTATGTGGAATCGGTCAGAGGATCAAATAGAGATTCGAAGAAACACCGGAGCAGACACGCAGACAGAGATCCATCTGACGCTGATCCGGCACGGAGCGACACTGTCCAATCAAGAAGGCCGGTATCTCGGGAAAACGGACGAAGCTTTAAGCCCGGACGGTGTCAGTGAGCTGGAAAAATCCGTGGCAGACAGGATATACCCAGCTGCCGACCTTCTGTTTTCCGGTCCCATGAAGCGGTGTCTTGAGACTGCGGGAATCCTGTATCCGGGGCAGACGCCTATCTGTATCCCGGAGTGGACAGAGATGGATTTCGGTACATTTGAGGGGCATGATTATAAAGAACTTTCCAGGGATCCGGCATATCAGAACTGGATCGACAGTGGCGGCACACTGCCGTTTCCGGGGGGAGAGAGCAGAGAGGAATTTATCCGCAGAAGTGTTGCCGGATGTGAAAAAATGTTATATCACATGAAAGCGATCCGGGAGAAAAGTGCTGCATCTGGGCAGGGCGACCGCAATATACAAAATGTATCCGCAGTGGTTCACGGCGGTACCATCATGGCGCTGCTCAGCTATTTTGTGGGGGGAGAATATTTTGACTATCAGGTAAAATGCGGACAGGGTTACAGCGGCAGGCTGATATTCCCGGCGGACGGCGGGATCCCGGAGTGGAAGGAATTCCGCCTGCTGTCGGAAGTAACAGTATTGGAAGTTACAGTATCGGAACTTGCAAAAGGAGAAACATGGCGATGAAATATCATGTTCTGGCATTCGGAGTGGGATTTTTACTGGATCAGCTCTTTGGGGATCCCTATTTTCTGCCCCACCCCATCAGGGGAATTGGCTGGCTCATAGCGAAGGCTGAAAAAATGCTGCGAAGCGGCAACCCGCAGGAGAATTCACCGGAGAGAGAGGCGGCAGAGCGCAGACAGGGGAAATTACTGGTTGTGATCGTTTTGCTGCTTACTGGAATGCTGGCAGCGTTAATTTTATCCGGTGCTTATGTGATTCATCCGAACCTGGGAATGGTCATAGAAGCCGTTATGACTTATCAGATCCTGGCAGCCAGATGTCTACAGGTGGAGAGCAGCAAAGTATGGAAACAGTTGAATGCCGGAAGTCTGGAGGGAGCCAGAAAAGCGGTATCCATGATCGTAGGCAGAGATACGGAACACCTGACAGAGGAAGGCGTGGCAAAAGCGGCCATTGAGACTGTGGCGGAAAATACTTCCGATGGAGTGATCGCACCTATGTTGTATACCGCACTGGGAGGTCCGGTGCTGGGATTTTTATATAAAGCAGTCAATACCATGGATTCTATGGTAGGATATAAGAATGAGAAGTATCTTCATTTCGGCAGAGCGGCGGCAAAGCTGGATGATGTGGTGAATTTTCTCCCGGCAAGGATCAGTGCCCTGTTGATGATCGGGGCAGCTTTTATCAGCGGGAAAAGGTATAGCGGAAAGCAGGCGTGGCGGATCTGGCGCAGAGACAACAGGAAGCATGCCAGTCCAAATTCCGCCCAGACGGAGACTGTGTGTGCGGGCGCATTGGGAATCCGGCTGGCGGGAGATGCCAGTTATTTTGGCAAAGTTGTGAAAAAGCCTTATATCGGAGACCCCACAAGAGCCGTGGAACCGGAGGATATCCGTAGGACGAACCGGCTGATGAACCGGACGGCATGGATCTGCGAGCTGCTGTGCCTGGGGGTTCTGACCTGGGTAGCAGCGCGCTGTGGATGGTTATAACACGGCGGCCGGCAGCCTGTGAAGGAAAGCTCTAAAATGAAAACAGGTTCAAGAGAAGAAACGAGGAAACAACAGATGCAGCAGAACATCCATGGTGGTGACATATACAGCAGACCGGTACGGCTGGATTTTTCAGTGAACGGCAATCCCTTAGGGATGCCGGCGGAGGCGAGGGTGGCTCTTTTAGCGGCTGTCAATCATGTGGGGGAATATCCCGATGCCGCAGCAGGAGAACTGACAGAGACAGTAAGTCATATGCTGTCGGCACAAAGCGGCAGAGAGATCCCAGGTGAGTACCTGGTATTTGGCAATGGCGCATCGGAGCTTTTTCTTGCTATTATGCATGCGCTTAAGCCTAAAAATATTGTGATCCCGGTGCCGTCCTTTTACGGATATGAGTATGCGGCGGAGGCGGCAGGCAGCCATATAAAATATGTATATCTGCCGGAAGAGACCGGATTCTGCCCGGGGCAGGAATTGTTACACGCACTGACGGCAGACACCGATCAGCTTTTTTTTGCAAATCCCAACAATCCCACAGGGCGGCTGATGAGCAGGGAATATCTGCGAGAACTTTTGGAGCATTGCAGACAGCAGGGAATCATCGTAGTACTGGATGAATGTTTTATAGAGTTCTGTGAGACTGACCGGGAACAGCCCAGATCCCTGCTTGGCAAGATGGATCAATATGAGAATCTGTTGCTGGTACGGGCTTTTACAAAAAGCTTCGCCATGCCCGGTGTGCGTCTGGGGTATCTGGTGTGTAGTAATGAGGGGCTTCGGGAGAAAATCCGCAGACAACTGCCGGAATGGAATCTGTCGGTGTTCGCCCAGAGAGCAGGCATCGTCTGTGCGGAGCGGGCGGAAGAATATCTGCGTGACACCGTGGAATATGTGAAAACCGAGCGGGCGTATCTTAGGGAAGGGCTGGAGGCACTGGACATCCGTGTAGTGTCCGGAGAAGCGGATTTCCTGCTGCTCTACACCACACAGCCCATCTATGACAGACTGCTTGCAAAAGGCATTCTGATCCGCAACTGTGAGAATTTCCGGGGGCTGGGTGAGGGCTATTATCGGATTGCGGTGAAGAAACATGAAGAGAATGAAGTGCTGTTACAGGAACTTGCGCAGATTACTGCTGAATGAGTTCGTTTTCTTTGCAAAGCAGTAAATAGGAGCAGCCGGAAGACGGAAAATGAATTTTGGGGGAAGGTAACTTATGGAAAAAAACAACATTGAATATGTATTGCCGGAAGAAATCGAGAAACGAAGCTTTGAGATCATTGCTGCAGAGCTGGCAGAGCGGGGCATCGTATTGCCCCCGGAGCAGGATCCTATCACCCGCAGGGTGATCCATACCAGTGCGGATTTTGACTATGCGGAGACCATGACCTATTCCGACAATGCGGTGGAAATCGCTAAAAGCCTGATAAGAAACGGTGCGGATATCGTGACGGATACCAACATGGCGCTGGCCGGGATCAACAAGAAGGTGCTGGCTTCTTTTGGCGGGGAAGCCCACTGCTATATGGCGGATGCGGATGTGGCGGCTATGGCGAAGGAACGGAAGACCACCCGGGCGGCCATCAGCATGGAGCTGGCTTCCAAACGGGAAAAGCCGGTGATCTTCGCTGTGGGAAATGCACCTACGGCGCTGATACAGATCTATGAGATGATGCAGGAAAGCGACTGGCGCCCGGCTTTTGTCATCGGGGTGCCTGTGGGCTTTGTAAATGTGGAAGCCGCCAAGGAGCTGATCCTCCAGACGGATGTGCCCTATATCATCAATCGCGGAAGAAAGGGTGGCAGCAACGTGGCAGCGGCCATCTGCAATGCCTTGCTGTATGAACTGAAAAAAGAATGAATGGAATAACGATTTGAAAGGTACACAAGACAATATAGTAACAGTGAGGTAGCAGACATGCGGTATGGATTTACCACAGGAAGCTGCGCAGCAGCAGCGGCCAAGGCGGCCGCTTATATGCTGCTGACCGGCAGGGAGAAAACAGAGATCACCATAGAGACGCCTAAAGGCATCCTCTATACGGCCAAGATCCACAATATCTGCCGTAAGGAGCGGGAGGTCAGCTGCGCCGTGGAAAAGGACGGCGGGGATGACCCCGACATTACCACAGGCGCAATGATCTGTGCGAAGGTTTCTTTTGCGGAAACAACGGATTGGGAAGCCCTGGCACAGGTTGTGATCGACGGCGGCTTCGGTGTCGGCCGGGTGACGAAGCCGGGACTGGATCAGCCCGTGGGAAATGCAGCCATCAATCACGTTCCCAGAGAAATGATCGAACGGGAAGTATTACAGGTATGTCAGGTGCTGGACTACCGGGGAACGTTGTCGGTGGAGATCTCTGTGCCGGAAGGGGAACGTCTGGCGGAGCGGACATTTAATCCGAGGCTCGGCATCGTGGGAGGTATCTCAATCCTCGGCACCAGCGGTGTCGTGGAGCCCATGAGTACCCAGGCTATCCTAGATACGATCCGTGTGGAACTACGGCAGCAGCGGGCACTGGGGAGAGAAGACGTGGTGATCTCTCCGGGCAATTACGGACTGGATTTTTTGAAAAATACCTATCACTATGATCTGGACAAAAGTGTAAAATGCAGTAATTTTATCGGCCTGACCATAGATATGGCGGTGGAAGAGGGATTTAAACGTCTGCTTCTGGCGGGGCATATCGGGAAGCTTGTCAAAGTGGCGGGCGGTATCATGAATACCCATTCCGGAGAAGGTGACTGCCGGATGGAACTGCTGACGGCGTTTGCCGTAAAATGCGGCGTATCGGCGGAAGATGCTGCAAAGATCCTGTCCTGTGTCACCACAGAGGAAGCGGTTCGGATTCTGGAAGAGTGCGGCAGGAGACAGGAAGTCATGGACTATGCCATGAAACGCATTTTATTTTATCTGGAGAAACGGGCGCAGGGAAAGCTTGCGATCGAATGTATCATGTATGCCAATGATTTCGGAGCATTGGCGAAAAGCAAGGAGGCGGAAGAATGGTTTACTTTGTTGGCGCAGGAAGCGGAGCAGCAGATCTGATCACGGTGCGGGGCATGCGCCTGCTGCAACAGGCGGATGTCATCATCTATGCGGGATCGTTGGTGAACCCGGAGCTGCTGCAATATGCCAAAACAGACTGTGAGATCCATAACAGCGCAAAACTGACCCTGGAGGAAGTACTGCAGATCATGCAGGAGGCACAGGCCCAGGGGAAAATGCTGGTGCGTTTACATACCGGAGAACCCAGCATCTATGGTGCTGTGCGGGAGCAGATGGATGCACTGGATGCTTTCCATATCCCCTATGAGAGCTGCCCGGGAGTCAGCGCCTGCTTTGGGGCGGCGGCTTCCCTGAATCTGGAATATACCCTGCCCGGTGTCTCCCAGACACTGATCATCACCCGCATGGAGGGCAGGACAGGGGTGCCGGAAAAGGAAAGTATTGAAAGTCTTGCGGCCCATCAGGCTTCCATGGCGATCTATTTAAGCACCGGAATGCTGCGGGAACTGAGCCGCAGGCTGACAGCAGGCGGTTATGCGCCTGACACCCCGGCAGCCCTTGTCTACAAGGCGACCTGGCCGGAGGAAGAGGCCTATATCTGTACCGTGGAGACACTGGCTCGGGTGGCGGAAGTACACGGCATCACCAAGACAGCGTTGGTACTGGTGGGGGATGTCATCACGCATGGCAGTTATCAGAAGTCGAGACTGTATGCGGCAGATTTCTCCACCGAGTTCCGTCAGGCAAAAAGCAATGCCACGCAGACAGAGGAAAAGCAGGAGAAACAGTGTGAAGATTAGTGTGATCAGCTTTACGAAAACAGGACAGCAGCTGGCGGAACGGATTCTGAAGAGCATGTGCAGGGAAAATGAGACCGTTATCCTATATACCAAATGCTCCAGAACATTCGGTGTGATTCCGGACAAAGACAGTAACGTACCGACAGATAATACCGGGGATACAATAGCGGTACAGGAGAGTGTGTCAGCCTGGGCAGGAGAGCAGATGGCTGCCCGCCATGCGCTGGTATTCATCGGTGCCTGTGGGATCGCAGTCCGTGCCATTGCCCCCTGGATCACGGACAAGCTGCATGACAGCCCGGTACTGGTCATGGATGAACAGGGGCAGTATGTGATCCCACTGTTGTCCGGACATGTGGGCGGAGCCAATGAACTGGCGGTCCGGCTGGCCGGAGAACTGGGAGCCATCCCGGTGATCACTACAGCTACGGACCTCCATGACAGTTTTGCGGTGGATCTCTTCGCAAAACGAAATGCTCTGCGGATCTGTAACCGGAAGGGTATTGCCAAAGTGTCTGCAAAAGTACTGGCAGGGGAAGAAATCACCATGTCCGTACAGGCAGGACATCTGGCAGCGGATGCGGGCATCCCATCAGGAATCCGGCTGTGTGCATATCCTCCCACGGAAAAGGTGGATGTTCTGATTGCGGACAGCACGGAAGAAATATTTCGAAAAGAGTCAGCAGAACTGCTGTTGCAGCCGAAAAAATATATTCTGGGCGTGGGCTGCAAAAAGGGAACAGACATTGCAAAACTGGAAGTGTTTTTGAGGAAAATACTGGAAGACCAAGGCTTTGCCATAGAGCAGATCGCAGCACTGGCTTCCATTGATGTCAAAAAAGAGGAAGCGTGTCTGCTGGAATTCAGTGAAAAGTACAGAATCCCGTTTCAGACCTATCCGGCACAGGAATTACAGGCAGTGCCCGGAGAATTTCACGGCTCCGAATTCGTAAAGGCACAGGTGGGCGTGGACAATGTATGTGAACGTGCCGCCATGAAGGCAGCGGGGGCAGATGGAAGAATCTGCAGGGCTAAGCAGGCACAGGATGGCATGACCGTGGCAATTGCCGAGAAAGCATGGAAAGTATCGGTGTAATCGTAAAGACCAATCGGAAGGATTGTCAGAAAAAATAAAGATTTTTTCATGTAGCCAGGCACCCTTGGGACAATACCTACAAGTGATGGAAGCATGAGAGGATCCGGAGGGCTTCAAATGATGGAAAGAGGAAAATCAGATGAGTAACAGAATTTATATCATAGGAATGGGTCCCGGCAGGGAAGAGATGATGACCGGAGAAGCCATCGCTGCGCTGGAATGCGCAGATGTGATTGTGGGCTACACGGTATATATCAAGCTGCTGGGAGAGCGTTTCAGTGGAAAAAAACTGTTGACCACTCCCATGCGGCAGGAGACGGAACGTTGTGAGCTATGCTTTCATGAGGCGGAAGCAGGGAATCAGGTGGCACTGATCTGCAGCGGCGATGCGGGTATCTATGGGCTGGCATCCCTGATGTACGAGCTGGGAGCAAAACACCCGGAGACGGAACTGCTGGTGATTCCCGGCATCACGGCGGCCTGCAGCGGGGCGGCGGTACTGGGAGCACCGTTAAACCATGATTTCTGCGTCATCAGTCTGAGCGACCTGCTGACTCCATGGGAGAAGATCGAAAAGAGACTGCGGGCAGCAGCAGCGGGAGACTTTGCCATGGCAATCTACAACCCTTCCAGCCACAGGCGAAAGGATTATCTGCAGAGAGCCTGTGATATTTTACTGGAAACCATAGAGGGAGAGCGTCCCTGCGGCTATGTGGAAAACATCGGCAGAGAAGGCACCCATGCGGTGACTTGTACGCTGCGGGAATTAAGGAAACGGGAAGTCAATATGTTCACCACTGTATTTATCGGCAATTCGGAGACGGAGATCCTGGGGGATAAGCTGATCACAAAGCGCGGATATCATGTGGAGAATAACATACATTAAGTTCTCTTTGGGAGGAGAGCAGGATGAAAAAAATAGTAATTTTTGCTGGAACCACAGAAGGACGGCGGCTGTCGGAAATCCTGGCGGATGCCGGAATTGCGCATACCGTATGCGTGGCAACGGAATACGGTGAGATCGTAATGCGGGAGCAGACGGACAGCACGGAAGCGGCGCAGGCAGATGGGCAGCCACTGGTAGAACTTCACTGCGGCAGAATGGACAGAGAGCAGATGCAGAAGTTTATGCATGACGAGGGTTATGAGATCGTAGTGGATGCCACACATCCCTATGCCAGAGCTGTTACGGAGAATCTGTGGGGAGCTGTGGATACGCTGAAATCTTTGGAAAAAGATGCACATTTTCCCATCTATCTGCGTCTGGAACGGGAAATCGCCGGGACCACAGAAGCAGATGGCAATGTTACAAATACCCAATATTTTGAAAACAATGCCGATTGTGCGAAAGCTTTGGAGAATACAGAGGGCAATATTCTGCTGACCACGGGAAGCAAGGAACTGGCGGTGTATTGCGCTTCCGGCAGGTTAAATAACCGCCTGTATGTGCGGATCCTTCCGGGCAGAGAGAGTCTGGAACTGTGCATGGACCAAGGAATCAAAGGCCGGCAGATCCTGGCGCTGCAGGGGCCTTTTTCCACAGAGATGAATGCCGCTATCTTAAAACAATACGACATCCGCCACATGGTCACGAAAAACAGCGGCCGCACCGGAGGTTATCAGGAGAAGCTGGAGGCAGCGGAAATGCTGGGGATTCCGGTGTATGTGATCGAGCCTGCGCAGAAGACATCGGATGCTGACGGGAATATTCCGGGGACAGACGCTTATTCTTTTGCGGGGATCTGTGGAAAACTGGAACAACTCTGTGATTGTAAGCTTTCGCCGCAAGGCAGTCTGGAGATCTGCCTTGCCGGAATCGGCATGGGCAGTAAAGACGGTCAGACACAAGAAGTGCAGCATGCAATCGAGACTGCAGATATCCTGCTGGGGGCGGAGCGCATGATCGAAGGATATTCCGCCAGAATAGAAAAGAAGCCTTACTACATGACGGCACAGATCCTGCCCTATCTGGAACAACTACAGGAAAGTGAGAGCCTGGCACAGCAGGGGACACTTCGGGTAACGGTTCTGTTTTCCGGGGATACCGGATTCTACAGCGGATGTAGAAAACTGTATGTGGCATTACAGGAAGCGATTGCAGCAGGACAACTGAAAGGCAGTGTGAAGATTCTGCCGGGAATTTCATCGGTGGTCTCTCTGGCGGCCCGGGTGGGCGAAAGCTATGAGGATGCCGCTATTTTAAGCATGCACGGCAAGAAGTTGAACCAGCTTCCGGCAACTGTGGCGGGTCATGAGAAGACTTTCCTGTTGACCTCGGGAAGTGAGGATATCCGTAAGATCGGACGGATGCTTACGGAGACGGGACTGACGGATTGTGAAGTGATCGTGGGATATCAACTGTCCTATCCAGAAGAAAACATACGGATCCTGACGCCGGAGCAGTGTGAAGAGATTACAGAGGACGGACTGTATACCTGCATGATCCGCAATCCTCATCCACAGCCGGGACGACTGACCCACGGAAGAGAGGATACCTGTTTCCTGCGGGATTCTTCAGGGACGGAAGGGAAGAAGCACAGGACACCCATGACAAAGGAAGAAGTCCGTGAAGTCAGCATCTGTAAGCTGCATCTGACGGAAAGGTCTGTGGTCTATGACATCGGCAGCGGCACCGGATCTGTGGCGGTAGAGATCGCCGGATTGTCGGGACAGCTGCAGGTCTATGCCATTGAGAGAAAGCCGGAGGCCGTGGAGCTGCTTCGGAAGAACAGAGAGCATTTCCACATGGACAATATGGAGATCATCGAAGCACCGGCACCGGAAGGACTGGAAGAACTGCCTGTGCCCACCCATGCTTTTATCGGCGGCAGCGGTGGCAGGTTACAGGAAATTTTACAGGTCTTATATCGGAAGAATCCTCAGATGCGAATTGTGATCAATGCCATCAGCATGGAGACGATTGCGGAGCTGCAGGAAGTCATGGAGACTTTTCCCGTGGAGGACGAGGAAATCCTGCAGATGCAGGTAAACCGGGTGAAGAAGTTTTGGAGCTATCATCTGCCGCAGGCAGAGAATCCGGTGTGGATCTGCTCATTTACGTTCCGGGAGGGAGAAACGGATCTTGTGGACAAAGTGAAGAAAGCGTTGCTGTCTGAAGAAGAAAACGGAAACAGGGGAAATGGAGAAGTGCAGAGATGACCGGAGCACAGGAAAAAAAGATACGCCGCATCATGATCGCCGCCCCGAAAAGCGGCAGCGGAAAGACTACGATCACGTGTGGATTATTACAGATTTTTAAAGAAAACGGAGAGAATATCTCTTCCTGCAAATGCGGTCCGGATTATATCGATCCTATGTTCCACAGACAGGTGCTGGGGATTCCCGCAAGGAATCTGGACACCTTTTTCACCGGGAAGGACGGTACGAAAAGACTGTTTCTGAGAGACCGCAGGAAAGACGAGCTTGTGGTCATGGAAGGTGTTATGGGACTCTATGACGGGCTGGGCGGCATCAGAGAGGAAGGCTCCTCCTATCATCTGGCAAAGGTGACGCAGACACCCATCATCCTGGTGGTGGATGCAAAAGGCATGGGGAGATCGGTAATCCCTCTGATCGCCGGATTTCTGGCATATGATAAAGAACATCTGATCCGGGGAGTGATCTTCAACCGGATGTCCGCAGCTTACTATGAGATTCTGAAGCCTTTGGCGGAAGAGGAACTTGGTATTGCAGTGCTGGGATATTTCCCGGAAAATAAGGACTTACAGATCGCCAGCAGACATCTGGGTCTGTGCCTGCCGGGAGAACTGGGAGATCTGCAGGAACAGATCCGGATCACGGCGGCAAAACTAAGGGAGAGCGTAGACATTTCGAAACTGCTGCAGATCGCAGAAGAGGCAGAAACTTTAGAAATTGACAGGGCAGAGGGAGTTTCCCAACCGAAAATAAAGGAATGTGGTGAAGAACCGGCAGAAGAGCAAGAACCGGATTCTGCGGAAAACGATAACGTAAAGTGTCCGAGGATCGCTGTTGCCCGGGATGAAGCTTTTTGTTTTTATTACGAAGAGAATCTGCGCCTGCTGGAACAGGCCGGGGCGGAACTGGTATTTTTTTCTCCACTGCACGACAAGGCATTGCCGGAAAATGTCGATGGGATGTTACTGGGCGGCGGCTATCCGGAATTATATGCCGGACAGCTGAGTGAGAACAATGCCATGCGCACGGCCATCCGGGAGGCAGTGGCAGCGGGGCTGCCCACCGTGGCGGAGTGCGGTGGTTTCCTCTACCTGCATACGACCCTGACAGACAGAGAAGGGCATTCCTATCCCATGGCAGGGGCCCTGCCGGGGAAATGCTTTGACACCGGACATCTGGTGCGCTTCGGATACATCGAACTGGAGGAAAAAGGAAGTCATTTTCTGCCGGAGGGCAGCCGCATCAGGGCGCACGAATTCCACTATTACGACAGTGAAGACAACGGAGCAGACTGCACCGCATATAAGCCTGCCACCGGAAGAAACTACCCCTGCATTCATGAGGGAGAGAATCACTGGTACGGCTTCCCGCACCTCTACTATCCCTCCTGTCCGGCGTTTGCGGAGCGGTTTGTGGAGAAAGCAAAAAAATTCTCAAAAAGCGGAAAAGATGTGTTATAATCGTAATATCTTTTTTGTACGGAGGATAAATCTATGGAAAAATCAAAAGTATATTTTACGGATTTCAGAACCCGTCTGGGAGAAGGGCTTCCCAGTAAGTTGAAGCGTCTGATGAAGGCGGCGGGAATTCAGGATATTGATATGGACCACAAGTTTGTTGCTATCAAGATGCATTTCGGCGAATTGGGCAATCTGGGATTTTTGCGTCCCAATTATGCGAAAGCGGTAGCAGATGTGGTGAAGGAGCTGGGCGGAATTCCTTTCCTGACAGATTGCAATACCCTGTATCCCGGCAGTCGTAAAAATGCCATTGAGCATATGTATTGTGCCTGGGAGAACGGTTTTACGCCCCTGACAGTGGGCTGTCCTGTGATCATCGGCGATGGACTGAAGGGAACGGATGACATCGAGGTGCCGGTAGAAGGCGGCGAATATGTGAAAAATGCGAAAATCGGCCGGGCCATTATGGATGCGGATGTATTTATTTCCCTGAATCATTTCAAGGGGCATGAAACGGCGGGCTTCGGCGGTGCTATCAAAAATATCGGTATGGGCTGCGGTTCCAGAGCAGGCAAAATGGAGCAGCATGCACAGGGCAAGCCGGAGATCAACGAGAATCTGTGCCGTGGCTGCAAACGCTGCATGAAAGAGTGTGCCAACGATGGTTTGGTATATGATGAAGCCACCCATAAGATGCACATTGATCATGACAAATGCCTGGGCTGCGGACGCTGCATCGGTGCCTGCAACTTTGATGCGATCCACAGCGGTTGCAATGCTGCAACGAAGGATTTCAACTGCCGTATGGCAGAATATGCGAAGGCTGTCGTGGACGGCAGACCGAATTTCCATATTTCTCTGGTGGTGGATGTGTCTCCGAACTGTGACTGCCACCGGGAGAATGATGTCCCCATCCTGCCCAATATCGGTATGTTCGCTTCCTTCGATCCTCTGGCGCTGGATCAGGCCTGTGTGGATGCCTGCCTGAAGCAGACACCGCTGCCGAACAGCCAACTGTCGGATGCTATGGCAAAAGAGGGCTTTTGTGATCACCATGATCACTTTGAAAATACCACTCCAAATGCGGAATACAAGACCTGCCTGGAGCATGCAGAGAAGATTGGCATCGGCAGCAGAGACTATGAACTGATCACGATTTCGTAAGCTGGAAAAGCGAGGAAATCGTTTCTTAAGTAATTTTCAGAAAGGATGAACTTATGCGTCCCATGGTAAGCATCATTGTTCCGGTATATAATGCGGAGCGATATTTACGGCGCTGTGTCGACAGCATTTTGAATCAGGAATACACGGACTTTGAAATGTTCCTGGTAAACGATGGCAGTACGGATTCCTCCGGTAACATCTGTGAGGAATATGGTGACAAAGATCCCAGAGTCATTGTGATCCAGAAGGAAAATACCGGAGTCTCCGACAGCAGAAATCTGGCACTGGACCGTGCCCGGGGAAAGTATCTGCAATTCCTGGACAGCGACGACTGGATCACGCCGGATGCCACCAGACTGTTTGTGCGGGCGGCGGAAGAGTACGGCTGTGATATGGTCATTTCAGACTTTTACCGCGTGGTAGGAGAGCGTCTGTCCCCTAAGGGAGATATTGAAGAGGAAGGTGTGCTCACACAGGAAGAATTTGCGGCACATATGATGGAGAATCCGGCAGACTTTTACTATGGTGTGTTGTGGAACAAGCTTTACCGTAGGGATCTTGTGGAAGAGCATAACTTACGCATGGATACGAATATCAACTGGTGTGAGGATTTTCTGTTCAATCTGGAATATATCCGATATGCGAAAGTATTCTATGCCCTGCATGCTCCCATTTATTATTATGTGAAGCGCAAAGGCTCCCTTGCCAGCCAAGGTATCAGCATTTCCAAGACGGTGAAGATGAAGCTGAATGTTTTCGAGTATTACAACAACTTTTACAAGCATGTGCTGGAAGAAGAGGACTACGACAAGAACCGTCTGCAGGTATATCGTTTCTTCATTGATGCCGCAGGAGACGGAACCGTGCCGCCTTCCATCCTGCCAGGATCCAAGAAGCTGGGAGACGAGAGAGTCTTTGTCAATACGGAGATCTTACAGGCTGAGGGCCCGGCGGGAGATGCCTACCGCAAGCGTAAGCTCCTGGAACATTATCTGGAACCGGTGGCATTAAAAGGAGACATGAAGGTATCGGACGTGCGCCTGCTTTTGTGCCTGTGCGAGAAGCATGAATGGGACAGCAGACGGGAACTGGCGGATTTCGCAGGGATCTCCCGGACGAATCTGACCAGCAGTCTACAGCGACTGAATATGAAGGGCTTCCTGAAGGTAGAGGATGTGAAGGAACCGAAGACATCCCGGAAGGACAAGGCAGCCGGTAAAAATAAAACGAAGGCAGCAGAGACATCAGAGCAGAAACGGAGGGAGCGCAGAGAAAAAATTGCCGTGACGATTCTGCCGGCTGCGGATTCCGTGATGCGGGAACTGGCGCTGGCCCAGCGGGATTATGACGAGGCGAGATTTGCGGGATTTACCGAGGAAGAACTGATAAAATATGCAGATCTGTCCGAGAAGATCAAAGAGAATACAAAGAGGATTTTGGGATAGCATTCGACGTATATTGGGTGATATTTACATGGTTGGGAATATTTTATACTTTGTTAATTGACAGGGTACTTTCTGAAAAGTTATGATAAGAAAGTATATATGATGTCGGGGTCAAAATCATGTGGGCTTAGACCTTTTGACCCTGGTATCATATATTGAAATGTGAGGGAAAGGAAGGTATTTGGATGAAGAAAAACGAAGAGTATATGTTGGAACATGCCGGGCTGTGCAGAGCGGCAGATAGATTGGAACCCCATATGTTCGATGAATATGGCGTACAGAGGGGACTACGTGATAAGAACGGTAACGGCGTAGTCGCAGGCCTTACCAATATTTCACGGATCGAGTCCTTCAAAATGGAAGACGGCAAAAAAATTCCCTGTGAAGGTAAACTGTGGTATCGCGGCTACGACTGTATTGAACTGGTCAACGGCTTCCGGGGAGATCATTTCGGATTCGAAGAAGTGGCTTATTTACTTCTGTTCGGTAAGCTGCCGGACCGTGAAGAACTGAAGCATTTTAACGATATTCTTGCGTCCAGCAGAACTCTGCCGACCAACTTCACCAGAGATGTCATTATGAAAGCTCCCAGCAGTGATATCATGAATTCCCTGACCAGGAGCGTTCTGACGCTGGCTTCCTATGATAAAAACTGCAGCGATACTTCTGTTGAAAATGTACTAAGACAATGTCTGGGACTGATTGCTGTATTCCCCATGCTGGCCGTCTATGGCTACCATGCCTATAATCACTATTCCAACGATGAGAGCATGTACATACACCGTCCTCAGAAGAAGCTTTCCACCGCAGAGAATCTGCTGATGATGCTTCGTCCGGACAAACAATATACCGAACTGGAGGCAAGAGTACTGGATACCGCACTGGTGCTGCATATGGAGCACGGCGGTGGTAACAACTCCACCTTTACCACCAGAGTCGTGACCTCTTCCGGATCCGACACCTATTCCGTGATTGCGGCAGCGCTTTCTTCCCTGAAGGGACCCAAGCACGGCGGTGCCAATATCAAGGTCGTAGAGATGATGCGGGATATTGAAGCCCATGTGTCCGACTGGACAGATGAGGATGCAGTAAGAGCATACCTGAACAGGATATTAAGCAAAGAAGCTTTTGACGGCAAGGGGTTGATCTATGGTATGGGTCATGCAGTCTACTCCCTGTCCGACCCCAGAGCCCAGGTATTCAAGAGCTTCGTGGAAAAGCTGGCAGTAGCCAAGGGCAGAGACAAGGATTTCGCATTGTATTCCATGATCGAGCGGATCGCACCGGAGGTCATTTCCCAGAAATCCAGAATTTACAAGGGCGTCAGCGCCAATGTGGATTTCTACAGTGGATTCGTATACAGTATGCTTGAGATCCCTCTGGAATTGTATACTCCGATCTTCGCCATTGCCAGAATCGTAGGATGGAGTGCACACCGTATTGAAGAGCTGATCAATATGGATAAGATCATCCGTCCCGCTTACAAGAGTGTAATGCAGGAACTGGAATATGTTCCGCTGGATCAGAGATAAATTATCAAATAATAAAGGACTGCGTATTTTGCGCAGTCCTTTGCTGAATCAATTTGGAGAACAGACCAGAGAATCTTACGAATAGATCTTACAGATAATGGATACGATCTCTTCTGCAGATTCCATGGAATCCTCCAGGATCCAGGTGACATAAATATTGTAGAGAGAACCGGAGAAAGCCCGGAGCGTGTAATAAAAATCGCGACCCTTGTCTTCGGTATAATAGGTGTCCAGAATGTAGCTGTCCAACGCCTGCAGCAACAGGTGCCCCAGACCGGTCTGCACCAGACAGGCAATGAATTCCTTGTAATGGGAAAAATACTCATAGCAATGCAGCATATTGCGGGAATCATTGTAGCTGCCCTTGTCCGTCCAGCCAGCAACATCCTGCCTGTAGGCTTCTATCAGATCCTGCAGATAACTGCTGAAGATCTCGTCCAGAGAATGGTAATTGCGATAATAGGTCATGCGGGAGACACCGGCACGCTCGGTCAGCTCTGTGATGGTAATATTGGACAGGGATTTGGTCTTCAGCAGTTGAACCAGAGCCTGTACCATACAATCTTTGGAAAAAGAGTTGGAATTTTTCGTGGACATGACGGGGCACCTTCTTTCTGCATCAACGTGAGGGGCTTTTGATGCCTACGGATTGTTCCGTGCTACGCACTCCCACAATCCACCCAATATTCGCATATCGTGGGATTATCATCCCACTTTTATGCTCATATCGGGGCGGGTCCTAAGGTCTTTCACCCACCTATGAGCAAGCTCATGTGGGCATAGACCTTTTGACCCTGGCATCATCATAATATAAAAAGTAACACAATCGGGCAAAATACGCAAGGAAAGGAGTGGAATATGGCAGGAACGGTAATAGAATATCTGCAGAAATACGGAGACATTTCTTTTCGGGAAAAGCCTCTGAATGATGTGGACAGTCTGGCATTGTGCCAGCTCTCTTATCTGAAATTTGACGGTATGGTCAGTGATGTCAGACACAATGGCCCTTCGGTGACACTGTGGGAGATCGCAGAGCGACCGGACGTGGATAAACTGTTCGGGGATGTCCGGTTTGAAAAGGAGAACCGTGCACTGTTTGAAGGCTTGCTCAGTGGCAGACGGTTTCGCAGCATGCGGCTGAACTGTTATATCAATCTGGTGGAAAAGGAATGGGAGACTCAGTTTTCTGCCATCACCTTTATTCTGGATGACGGAACTCTGTTTCTGGCATTCCGGGGGACGGATGAGACTATCGTTGGATGGAAAGAAGACTTCAACATGGCACTCTTAAATCCGGTGCCCGGACAGGAGTACAGTGTCAAATATGTCAATATGGTCACCGGATGGCTGCATCAGCCCTTTTACATCGGAGGACATTCCAAGGGCGGCAACCTGGCGGTGTACAGTGCCATGAAATGTGCACCCTTCGTACAGAAGCGGATCCAGAAGATCTACAGTCTGGACGGACCGGGATTCCGGCCGGAGGTACTGAAGGAATGTCATTATAATGCGATAGAAGACAAGGTGGTAAAGCTGCTTCCGCACTCTTCTATGATCGGAATGATCTTCGAGAGGGATATTCATTACCGTGTAGTGGAAAGTAAAAGCCACGGTCTGCTGCAGCATGATCCTTTCTCCTGGCTGGTGAAGGATGATCATTTCGTGGATGTGGGAGACATCTATGAGAGCCAGAAGATCATGAACGAGGCGCTGAATGAATGGATCCTGTCACTGAATGAGGAGCAGGTCCGCACTTTCGTGGATACGCTTTATCAGGTCATCTCCGCATCCCAGGCGGATGATCTGATCACCTTTACCGCCGACTGGAAAAAGAGTATGAATGCGGTGATCAACGCACTGAAGGAAGTGGATGATCAGACTGCGGAGATGCTGCGGGGGATCATTCGTTCCCTGTTCGAGATCGCCAAAGTCAAGGTCAGAGAAGAACTGGCCCCGGCGAAAAAGCCCGGGCGCAGATTCAGAAATAAGAAGAAAGAAGCGAAAGCAAAGGCTGTCCTGCCTGCTCAGGGAGACGCTCCGGATGCCATTGCAGACCAAGGATCGGCAGAGCATCATGCTCCAAGGCTTCGGGGCAGCCGTCATCCGGACAGCGCTGAATGATCTTCAGATGCTGGCCCAAGCGGCCAATCCTCTGATGGTGGGCACTGTTGACGCACATTTCGACAGGAAAATACTTGAAAAGACGGGAATCTTCCGTCATAATGGATGCATGGAATGCATCACCGGAAGGAATACTGTGAAGGGAATCTCCCGGCATATCCTGCAAAATGGTACCACCGAAAGCAACATTGATGACCTGCATGCCCTTGCAGATACCGATGACAGGAATTCCTGCGGCAACGGCAGTGTCAAGAGCCTGGAATTGCAGGATGTCCAGTTCAGTGTCAACGGAGCGGGAACCCTTTGACCTTTCTCCGAAGAAGGCAGGGGTGATATCTCCGCCGCCGGGCAGGATCAGGGCATCGCAGGAGGCAGCTTCCCCGGGAACCAGAGTGGTCACGATCCTTGCGGGAAGTTTTCGAAAATAAGTCTCATAATTGCCCGTCTGGGATTTCCGTCCCAAAATGACTATTTTTGTCATATAATTTTCTGATACCTCATTTTTTATAGTTAATATATGCTATAACTTTTCAATTTTGCATGGGACAAATTAGCAAAAATGTATCTTACGTTTTTCAACAAATAGGAGTAAAATAGCAACGACCATGAGGGAGTGGAGACTCTTTCAGGGATGTTTACGGAAAGGAAGTGGTATTATGGAGGAATTGGCATCAGAACTGCTCAAGGAACTGAATTGTGATACGGCGTTTTCCATTAAGCTTCCGGCAGGTCTTCCCCTGATCGGCGGAGTACAGCTGGACATTGCGGAATCAGTCGTTATCACCTGGGTGGTCATGGCAGTCATTCTGATCTTGTCGATTATCCTTACAAGCAACCTCAAAGTACACAATGTCAGCAGACGACAGCTGGTAGCAGAGACGATCGTGACAAAGCTGGAAGGCATTGTTACGGGAATGATCGGAGAGGAAGGCAGGCGGTATGTACCGTATCTGGTGAGCGTACTGTTATATCTGGGCATATCCAACATCATCGGATTGTTCGGTATGAAGCCCCCTACCAAGGATCTGAACGTAACGGCGGCACTGGCGCTGATGAGTATCATCCTGGTGGAGGCCGCAGGTATCCGCAAAAAGGGTGTAGGCGGATGGATCAAGAGCTTTACCGAACCTATTGCGATCGTAACCCCCATCAATATTCTGGAGGTGTTCATCAAGCCCCTGTCCCTGTGTATGCGATTGTTTGGTAACGTTTTGGGAGCGTTCGTTATCATGGAGCTGCTGAAGCTTCTGGTTCCGGTAGCATTGCCGGTACCCTTCAGCTTTTACTTTGATATTTTTGATGGACTGATCCAGGCATATGTATTCGTATTCCTGACATCCATGTACATTAAGGAAGCCATTGAGTAACCGGATAACTATTCAGAATGATTTTGCAAATGTGATTCTGAATGATTATGAAACACTAATTCACACAAAAACGGAGAAAAAACTAGGAGGATTTAATTATGATAGCTATTGGAGCAGGTATTGCAGCACTGGCATGTATCGGAGCAGGTATCGGTATCGGTATCGCAACAAGTAAGGCAGCAGAGGCTGTTGCAAGACAGCCGGAAGCAGAGAGCAAGATCACCAAGATCTTACTGTTAGGTGGTGCGCTGGCAGAGGCAACCGCTATTTACGGATTCGTTATTGGTATCCTGATCATTCTGTTTATGGCATAACTATCCGAAGCCGGAAACGGCACAAACGATCGTCGAATGCTTGCATTCGTAAGAACGTTTGCGACGATTTACGGTGACTAAAACTCCATAAGCAAAAGAAAAGCATCGAAGATGCGGTTTTGCGCATGGAGGTTTCGGATAGTTATAAGAACCGAAGCCGGAAACGGCACAAACAAGCAGATAGTTTAGAAGGAAATTAGAAAACGAAACATAAGAAAGGATGAAAGCACATGCTGAGATTAGATATTAATATTGTATGGACCATCCTGAATCTGTTGATCATTTTCGCCATCGTGAAGATCTTCCTGATCAAGCCAATCCACAAGATCCTGGATGCAAGGCAGGCAGAGATCGATAAGCAATATGCAGATGCAAAAGCCGCACAGGACAGTGCAAATGAACTGAAAGGCCAGTACGAGGCATCCTTAAACGGTGTTCAGGCAGAAAAGGAAGGAATCCTGAACGAGGCAAGAGGCAAGGCAAGTAACGAGTATGACCGTATCGTGGCAGATGCGCAGACAGAAGCGAAAAAGATCATGGACAATGCCAGCAAGAATGCAGCACTGGAAGAGCAGAAGCGTATTGAACAGGCACAGGAGCAGATCGCCGGTCTGGTAGTGGAAGCTACCGCAAAGCTGGTGGCAGCCAGACAGAACGCAGATTCAGACAGAGAACTTTACAACCAATTTATAGCAAAGACAGGTGAAAAGATTGATTAGTACAGCTTTAGAATACGCAAAAAGATTGCGTGAACTGAATATCCCGGGAGACATTGTAGGTCAGACAGGCGATATCTTCAAAGCCGTACCGCAGGTGAAGCTGGATTTCGAATCCCCTGCTGTGTCACTGTCTGCCAAGCACAATGTAATAGAAAAAGTATTCCCCTTACAGATCAGAGATTTTCTGAAGGTCCTGTGTGATAACGGAGATGTCTATCTGTGGGATGATATCTGCACCGCATACAGAGAACTCTCTCCCGAGAAAAAGGAAGAGTTCGTCGTGACCCTGTCCTATGTGACAGCCCCCACTGACGAGCAGCTGCAGAATATCCGTAATTTTATTCAGAAGAAATACAACAGAGAGGATATGGTCTTTAAGACCAAAGAAGATCCTTCTCTTGGCGGCGGTTTCATCATCCGTGCCGGTAATGAGGTCTATGACTGGAGTACCAACGGACGTATGAAGCAGTTTGCAGACAAGCTTTCCCAGGTAGGAAAGACTGCCAGCGAGCAGGGAATCATCTCTATCCTGAAGGGTGAGATCGAAGATTTCAACCTTCAGGCACAGGAAAATGAGATCGGTTCTGTCAGCTGGGTAGGTGACGGTATCGCCAATGTCAATGGTATCGACCATGCAGAGTACGGCGAGATCGTTATCTTCGATTCCGGTGTCAAGGGAATGGTACAGGATGTCCGCAGGGATGAGATCGGATGTATCCTGTTCGGTCATGATACCGAGATCCGTGAGGGTACCAGAGTCGTCCGTACCGGTAAGAGAGCCGGTATCCCCGTAGGTGACGGCTTCAAGGGTAGGATCGTGGATGCGCTGGGAGCCCCCATCGACGGCGCAGGCCCCATCAAGGAAGAGGGGTATCGTCCCATCGAGCAGCCGGCTCCTTCCATCGTGGACAGACAGTCCGTAGGTGTACCTATGGAGACCGGTATCCTGGCAATCGATTCCATGTTCCCCATCGGTCGTGGACAGCGTGAGCTGATCATCGGTGACCGTCAGACCGGTAAGACTTCCATCGCCATCGATGCCATTCTGAACCAGAAGGGCAAGGATGTGGTATGTATCTATGTGGCCATCGGCCAGAAGGCATCCACCATTGCAAAGTTGGTGGGAACCCTGAAGAAGAATGATGCAATGGATTACACCATTATCGTATCCGCAACCGCCAGCGATCCTGCACCCCTGCAGTACATCGCGCCTTATTCCGGTACGGCACTGGCTGAGTATTTCATGTATCAGGGCAAGGATGTCCTCATCGTATACGATGATCTGTCCAAGCATGCGGTAGCTTACCGTGCACTGTCCCTGTTACTGGAGCGTTCTCCCGGACGTGAGGCATATCCCGGAGACGTATTCTACTTACATTCCAGACTGCTGGAGCGTTCCGCAAGACTGAGCGCAGACAAGGGCGGCGGTTCCATCACCGCACTGCCGATCATCGAGACCCAGGCGGGCGATGTATCCGCATACATTCCGACCAACGTTATCTCCATCACCGACGGTCAGATCTTCCTGGAGAGTGATCTGTTCTTCTCCGGTATGCGACCTGCAGTCAATGTCGGTCTGTCCGTATCCCGTGTCGGCGGTGCTGCACAGACTAAGGCAATGAAGAAGGCAGCCGGAAGTATCCGTATCGATCTGGCACAGTTCCGTGAGATGGAAGTGTTTACACAGTTCGCATCCGATCTGGACAATGCCACCAAGGAGCAGTTACAGCATGGTCATGTACTGATGGAGCTGTTAAAGCAGCCGCTGTGCAGACCTTTAAGCATGGCAGAACAGGTTATGACCCTGTGTGCAGCTAACGGCAGAGTGATGCTGGATGTGCCCGTAGATCAGGTGAAGGATTTCCAGATGCAGTTCCTTGCCTACATGAAAGAACAGCACAGCGACATCGTTCGACAGTTAGAGACCACCAAGGCTCTGGATGACGGGCTGAACAAGCAGATCTGTGATGCAGCTACGGAATTTAAAAAGGAGTTTTTGCAAAAATAATATTTGCAAACAGTGATAGTAAAATATAGGAGGTTGACATGGCAAATACGAGAGAAATACAAAGTCGTATGAAAAGCATTCAGGATACTATGAAGATCACCAATGCCATGTATATGATCTCTTCCACGAAGCTTCGGAAAGCCAAGAAGAATCTGGAGGAGACAGAGCCTTACTTCTATACTCTGCAGACGATGGTCAGCAGAATCGTCCGTCACTTACCGGAGATCGATAATAAGTATTTCGATGAACGTAAGGACAAACCGGCTGAGGAGAAGACCACGGGACTGGTAGTAGTTACTGCGGATAAAGGTCTGGCCGGAGCCTACAACCATAATGTACTGAAAATGGCAGAAGAGCAGATGCAGAAAGCCGGGAAAACCGGAAAGTACAAACTGTTCGTCGTGGGTGAACTGGGACGTCAGTATTTCGGACACCGGGGGATTGAGGTGGCGGAGCAGTTCCACTACACCGCACAGAACCCGACACTGCATCGTGCCCGTATCATTACGGAGACGATCCTGGAGCAGTTCCAGGAGGAACAGCTGGATGAGGTATATATCATTTATACCAATATGGTGAACAGCGTGACAACGGAACCGCAGATGATGCGTCTGTTACCTATCATAAAAGAACGGTTTATCAGCAAAGACGGACAGGACCTGAGTATGTATCAGGAGCCGCTTGTCATGACACCTTCTCCGAAGGCAGTGCTTGATAACATTGTCCCGGATTTTGTCATGGGATATGTCTATGGTGCACTGGTAGAATCGTTCTGCAGTGAACAGAATGCCAGAATGATGGCCATGGAGGCAGCGAATAAGAACGCTTCTGCTATGATCCATGATCTGTCCATTCAGTACAACCGGGTACGTCAGGCTATGATCACACAGGAGATCACTGAGGTCATTGCCGGTGCCAAGGCTCAGAAAAAGAAGAAAAAGGCCAGAAAGGAGGTCATGTAATAAATGAATACAGGTGTTGTTAATACAGGAAAGATTGTTCAGGTTATGGGACCTGTTGTCGACGTTGTATTTGAAAACGGCGACCTTCCATGCATAAAGGATGCCTTAGAGGTCACCTGTGAGGGAAAGAACCTCGTTATGGAGGTTGCACAGCACATAGGTGACAACACAGTCCGCTGTATCATGCTCGCAGCCAGCGAGGGTCTGTGCAGGGATATGGAAGTAAGGGCTACAGGAGCAGGTATCAAGGTTCCTGTCGGCAAGCAGACCTTGGGAAGATTGTTCAATGTATTAGGTGAAACTATAGATGGTGGTGAGTCACTTGATGACGGTGAGCACTGGGTAATTCACAGAGAGCCGCCTACGTTCGAGGAGCAGAGTCCTGTTGTCGAGATGCTCGAGACAGGTATCAAGGTAATCGACCTTTTGGCTCC